>Ga0302315_10001775_pt1 | contig 21255 bp, 15 predicted proteins | sample III_Palsa_N3_1_FD_200532 | JGI IMG/M metagenome (GOLD analysis project Ga0302315, IMG submission 200532) | Peat permafrost microbial communities from Stordalen Mire near Abisko, Sweden - III_Palsa_N3_1 | ecosystem: Environmental > Terrestrial > Soil > Palsa > Peat permafrost | place: Sweden...
CAAATCCATTACTATTTAGTAAAGATTACAAATCTTGACTAGCGGTTAAAAATACTAAAAGTTATTTTAGTACAACCATTCTTTTAGTTTCTGTCCAGTATATCAGTTATACTCAAAGCGCCATTTTACAGTATATGACATTAACTTTTTTTTATGTTTTTAAGTACGAACTGTTTTTTTATTTGTATTTTTATAAAAGGCAAATAAAACTAATGTGGAACAGATAAAATTTAAAGAACGGGATTGTGTAAGACACAAAGACAGTAACAATCAAATGGCTATACAGTGGATTAGAAACGGTAAAGCTTGTTGTATGTATAGTTCTGGAAAAATAAACCCAAGAACCGTATATTTTGATTTATCAGAGTTGATATTAATACGTTCAAGTACACCAAGGGTAAAAACGATTGTACCTATATACCGATAATTGACCTTAAATGTTTGAAATTATGAGAACACTTTACATTAGAGAAACGGGAGAAACTTTAGTATTTCGCCAATTTAAAACAAAGTATAAAAGGGTTTTTGAAAGAAGCACTGGAAAAATATTTCTGATACCTATTCCAGAAAAACCAGTTGTTAGAAAGATAAAGTTTGCCCCAATAAAGCCAAATCCACGACAACCAAAGTGGTTAGAATTGGCTTAAAAAGTTAAAGAGGCTATTAGCCTCTTTTTTACTATCTATCGTCCAGTTACATCATCTATTCTACCCAGAATTATATTAATAACAATTGGCATTTTCCACCCTTCTGGAATTACTGTATGTATTTCACTTCTTTCGACTAAATCATAGGAATTCTTACGAAATTCAATTATATCATCTATTTTCGGTGCTGAAGTATTATTTGTAAACAGGAATAGGCGAGGATTGTCTATTGTGTTGTTTTCTATTTTTTCAACATACATTGACTTATAGCCTTGTATTATTTCTGAAATATCAGTTACATTTTCTGTTATTTCAATTTTCTTTTCGACTTGTCTTAATTGTTTTAATTGGTGTATCATATAAATATTGTTAAATTGTACATTCTATTAACGTATTATTTACACGATGTTACCAACATATTATAAATATTTATTTTTATAATATGTTTTAACCCTTATTTGCCCGCTGGAGCGTCTCGCTTGTACCATTTTTGTCGGTTGTTTAGAACCAAAATACCTAAATTACATTAACATAATTTATAAATTTTTAAATGGATAAGTTAAAAGAGAAAATACAATTTATTATTTAAAATAAAATTCCTAATGGATGCTTTTTTGATGCTCATACAATTATTGAGTATTTAGTACAAGACCATAATGATATTTATTTGTCCGCCTTTCAAAAAGATTGGAAAACAAAATATTATCATAGTTTAATTAGCAAAGCAATTGACAATTTAGATAGACCTATTATTGAAAAAGTAGGCGAAAGTTGGTCTTTAAACATTCATAAAAAATTTAACCTAAATTCATGTTGGAAAAAATTATCACTAAGATGAAAAGTCAACAAATTTCCCGCTAGTGCAAGCGTCTTGCTTGTACCATTTTTATCGGTTGTTTACTGTTTCTAAAAAAGAATACCAGTATAATTAAAAGGACTTATTTTTAGTAGTTCTTTTTTTACTTCGTCGCTTACTTTAAGGCCTTTTATAAATTCTTTTATAGAGGCTTCGGTTATTTTCTCGTTTTTTCTGGTAAGGTCTTTCAGGGCCTCGTAAGGTTTGGGGTAACCCTCCCGGCGCAATATGGTTTGTATGGCTTCGGCTACTACCGCCCAGTTTTCACTAAGGTCCTTGTCCAGGGCGGCTTTGTTAAGTTCTAGTTTGTCTAATCCTTTTTTTAGTGATTTTAGCGCCACCAAAGTATGGGCAAAAGGAAGCCCGGCAGCTCTTAAAGAAGTAGAGTCCGTAAGGTCTCTCTGTAGCCTTGAAACAGGTAGTTTGGCAGAAAGGTGAGAAAATAAGGCATTGGCTATGCCCAGGTTGCCTTCGGAATTCTCAAAATCTATGGGGTTTACTTTATGCGGCATAGCGGATGAGCCTACTTCCCCTTCTTTTATTCTTTGCTTAAAATACTCCATGGCTATGTATTGCCATATATCCCGGTTAAAATCAATAAGTATAGTATTTATCCGTTTCAGGCAATCGAAAAGCGAGGCCAGGTTATCGTAATGCTCAATCTGGGTGGTGTATTGGCTGCGTTGCAACTTCAATGTCTTGTTTACAAATTTATCCGAAAACTTAACCCAGTCCGTTTTAGGGAACGCTACAAAATGAGCGTTAAAATTACCTGTAGCGCCGCCAAACTTAGCAGAGTAGGGTATTGCATGCAGTTGCTTAAACTGATTCTCCAAACGCTCGCAAAATACCATTAGTTCTTTGCCCAGCCTGGTAGGCGAGGCTGGCTGCCCATGAGTGCGCGCCAGCATAGGCACGCTTTTCCATTTACGGGCAAGCTCTTTTAGTTTTTTAAGAACTTCCTCCATTTGTGGGATAAGTTCATCTTCCATTGCTTCTTTTAGCGACAGAGGAACTGCAGTATTGTTCACGTCCTGGCTGGTAAGTCCGAAGTGGATAAACTCAGTGTATTTCTTCAATCCCAGTTTTTCGAATCTGGTTTTTAGGAAATATTCTACAGCCTTTACATCGTGGTTGGTTATTTTCTCAATCTCTTTTATTTCCAAGGCTTCTACCTCTGTAAAATTAAGGTAGATAGTTCTAAGAGAGTTATATTTGTTGGGGCTTATTGCTTTAAGCTGTGGTAAAGGTAAAGCGCATAAGGCTATAAAATATTCCACTTCTACCCGTACCCGGTATTTTATAAGCGCATATTCCGAAAAGTACTCAGAAAGTTTTTTTACCTGGTTCCTGTACCTGCCGTCAGCAGGTGATATGGCGGTTAGCTTGTTTAAATCCATAATGTAAGGACAAATATAACATTACAGACTTTAAGGATTTGCGGTTTTGATTATTTTCTTTGCAAACAGGCTTTTATTGTTACTACCTACAACCTGGGTAATGTATATTCCCGGAGAAAGGCCGGAAACATCTACCTGGGATAACCATGATGCAAGAGAACTCTCGTACACCAGTTTTCCAGTAATATCAATAATTCTAAGTTCGAGCGGAAAAGTTGCATGCAGGGCTTTTATAGTTAAAGAACTTTCAGCCGGTACAGGATATACTTCAATCTTTAGGGCATCCGGGCAGGGGTATTGGCCCGTATTGTTTAATGCCCAACCTGACATTCGGGAATATTGATCTATAGTAAAAGAGGTTCTGCATTCCTTACCATACACTTTATAATAAGACATAATATTGTCTATTAATGGATGTACAAGCATCTCAGCGCCATAATAATCTATAGAATAAGGCCCCAGGTATTGGCATTGGTCATTTATATTTCCATTAGGATCGCTAGGGGTATCGCATAACAGGTCGCCAGTTAAACTACAATTGGATTCATTAGGGTCTTCAACGCCAAAATATGTTTCGAAGGTATGGTAAAGCCCAAAATAATGCCCCATTTCATGAGTAAGCGTAATGTATGGCGGCAGGCATTGCTGCGCAACAAATAATCTGTTAGTGGAGAGGTCGCTATAAATTTGAGAAACAATGCCGCATAATTGCTCTGAGCCATACCAAAGCGTACCTACAATGTACACATTAATTACGTTGGCGCTATCATACAGCGCTGCAATCTCATTTTGTTGGGTGGAGTCATCAAAGTTATAGAACCTGCTATCTGCTACATAAGAAGAACCGCTACAGGTATCGAACACAACATTAATAGCAGCAAATCTTTTATTAAGCGTATCGAAGGCGGCTCTCACAAGGTTATAATCCGGAGCCCCGCTGCTGTCGGACTCTGTTACGATATGAAATTTGACGGCAAAATGAAGAGGGGGAGTATTCGCACTAAGTCTCTGATTAGCGTTTATATAGCCCCGTTGTTTTTCGCGAATAGCATCAGCCGCTGTAGCTCTGGAACCACAATCTTGGGCTGATAATAAGCTGATAGATAATAAAGTTATAATTAATAAAGATATTATAAACTTCATGGCTTAAAGATACATTTTTTTACCTCAGATTTTGCAGGCAACGATGACTAAGATATAGTAACGCACTGTTTAAAATTTGGTTCTTATATCAAAATAATTCATTTTCTTTGCAAGATTAAAGATACGGAGATGAGTACTTATTATACTTTAAAAGTAAGAGAGCTGATAAAAGAAACGGATGAGGCAATAACCCTTGTTTTTGAGAACCCTGCCAAAGGAAAATTGAGTTATAAACCGGGGCAGTTTCTTACCCTAATACTTCCTATAGAAAATGAGAAATTGCGACGGTCATATTCATTATGCACAGCTTCAACAATAGATGAGTTTCCTGCGGTTACAATAAAAAAGACAATTAACGGGAAAGCTTCTAACTACCTGGTAAATACATTAAAAAAAGGAGATGTTCTGGAAGTTATGCAGCCTGCCGGAACATTTACAATAGAAACCAGGCGTTTTAATAGTAGAAAGGTAGTACTGATAGGAGCAGGTAGCGGCATAACTCCACTTATGGGTATTGCAAAAGCCGTTTTGGCAGACGAGCCTTTAAGCGCCGTTTATCTATTGTACGGCAGCAGAAATGAACAAAGCATTATATTTGAGAAAAAGCTGGAGGAACTTACTTTAAAGTATAAAGATCGGCTTAAAGTTATTCATGTACTTAGCCAGCCTTCTAACGATTGGAAAGGGCATACAGGCAGGTTAAACAGGCCGTCTATCATAAAACTATTAGAAACATTTCCTTCTTTTAAATTTGAAAAGGCCGACTATTTTGTATGCGGCCCGGAGGGTATGATGCACGAAGCTGTGGAAGCATTTAAATTGTTGCGCATACCTAGTGATAAAATACACAAAGAAAGTTTTGCGTCCTCAACTCCACAAGAAACAGGCCATATAGTAAATAGTAACCCTATTGCCGATACTGAAGTGATGGTAATATACCAGGGAACGGAATATAAGTTTAAAGTGCCCGCTTCACAGACCATTTTGCAGGCTGCCTTAGATCAGGACATAGATTTGCCCTATTCCTGCCAAAGTGGTTTATGTACGGCCTGCATGGGCAAATGTGTAAGCGGTAAAGTGAAACTGGATGAAACAGACGCATTATCGGACAAGGAACTGGAACGCGGTTATGTGCTTACCTGCGTCGGCCATCCGGTAACTAATGATGTAGTGATAGAAATTGATTAAATAAAGAAAAAATGAACACAGCCATAGATTTACCTAAGAGGAAGAAAAGAAATTACCTGAGCGAGGATTTTAAAGTAGAAACCTGGGAAACTATTAAACCTCTATTTGAAGAACTTAAAAATCGTTCGATAAATTCTGTAGAGGAACTTAAGCATTGGCTAAAGGATAGAAGCGAGCTGGAATCTGCTGTATATGAAGATATGGGTTGGAGGTACATACGCATGACGGGCGACACTGCCAATAAAGAATACGTTGACCGTTTTAACTACTTTATTGCAGAGATACAGCCCCATATTGCTCCTTATAGTAACGACCTTAACGAGAAGGTTCTGCATACGCCCTATTCTCATCAACTTACTGAATCTGGCTATAAAATATTGATACGGGGGCTGGAAAAAGAGCATCGCATATTCCGTGAAAAGAACATTCCGATCATTACGGAAATGAATCAGGAGGAGCACAAATTTGGTAGTATTTCCGGCGCTATGACAGTAACGCTTGAAGGCAAGGAAATGACCTTGCAACAGGCCAGCGACAGTTTACAATCTACTGATAGAGCTAAAAGGGAAGAGGCATATTATAAGATCGCTGAGCGAAGGTACCAGGATCATCAGTCGTTGGATGATTTATTTGACCACCTGCTTAAGCTGCGAGATCAGGTAGCCTTAAACGCTGATTATAAAAACTATAGGGACTATATGTTTGACGCCATGGGAAGGTTCGATTATACACCTGAAGACTGCTTTGCTTTTCATGATGCCGTGCAGAAGGAAGTAGTACCTTTGCTGCATGATCTTGCCCTAGAGCGCAAGAAGGCGCTGCGATTAGAATCATTACGGCCTTGGGATTTGAGCGTTAACTATTTTGGGGATAAACCCCTGAAACCATTTGAAAACAGTGAGGAACTTATTACTAAAAGTATCGCCTGCTTTAATTTGTTAGACCCCTACCTGGGCAGTTGCCTTACTACCATGAAGGCCATGCAACACCTTGACCTGGAGTCCAGAAAGGGTAAGGCTCCCGGAGGGTATAATTATCCGTTGGATGAAATAGGCGTTCCGTTTATATTTATGAACGCTACTTCCTCTCTTCGCGATTTGGTTACTATGGTGCATGAAGGGGGACATGCGGTGCATTCGTTCCTTACCAGAGACCTTGAGCTAAATGCTTTTAAACACACTACTTCTGAAGTGGCAGAACTAGCTTCAATGTCTATGGAACTGATTACTATGGAACATTGGGATTTGTTCTTTGCCGATAAAAAAGACCTGAACAGAGCTAAGCGCGAACACTTGGAAGGTATTATTAATACATTACCCTGGGTGGCTACGATTGATAAATTCCAACACTGGATTTATGAGAACCCTAAACAGACACAGGAAGAAAGAAGACAGGCTTGGATTACTATTTCGTCAAAATTTAGCAACGGGGTAACCGACTGGACAGGCTTAGAAAAATATAGGGATTATGGCTGGCAGAAGCAACTTCATATCTATGAAGTGCCGTTCTACTATATTGAATATGCCATTGCACAACTTGGGGCCATTGCGGTTTGGAAGAACTACAAGGAGAACCCTGAACGTGGACTGGCACAATACATGGCGGCGCTAAAACTTGGTTATACCAAACCAATAAAAGAGATTTACGAAACCGCAGGTATTAAATTTGATTTCTCCCAGGCATATATTAAAGAGCTGATTGGTTTTGTAAAGGAAGAATTGCATAAGCTGGAAATGTAATTATGGTACAAAAAAACTTAAGGCAAGTTTTAGCACCAAATTATCATAAGCATTAGCTGTAGCATAAGGTCCATAGCGCATAAACAAGCCAGCGCCAATACCGGTACGCAGGCCAATAAGGTTTACATCCAACATGTGATCTAACAAGAAACCAGATTCGTAGTAACCTTTCTGCATAGTTCTAAACGCTATTCCTGTGTGGTACTGCGGGTTGCTTAAATATCCTACACCCATGTTGTGTACTATTATCAGGTTTGGGTGTAGGTTACTGTTCTTTAAGTAAATTTTTCCAAAGTCGTGCGAGAAGAAAAAGGCAAAGAATTTATCCGCCAAAAACTCATTGTACCTCATGGTCTCAAAACCATTATGTATTATGGCGGATGGCTGGCGCAAGCTTCCTTTGCAGTTGTATAGTTTATAGTAAGGGGCATCGCCGGTGGTAACTCCGCCTATTAGTTGTATCCCCGTTTTCCCTATCAGTGTTTTAATAGTTTCTTCTATTTTTATATTCCACTTGTTGTAGTTAAAATCTCCAAATAAAACATCTTTTATCCCTTTGTAAAATTGAAAATATAAAACTGGGTATTTAGTGCCCAAAGTAGTCTGATTATTGGGTAGTTTTATAAACTGCTCCCCGAAAGCGTAGCGGAAACCCAGGCCAAGCTCTGTAAAGTTGAATTGGGTGTATGTGTTCTTATAAGTGTAGGAATAGGAGGGAGTGATATGAGCTACAGATAAAGAGAGGCTGGCGTCCATGTATTTAAATGGGTGTGCGGTAAAGGAGTTCTCTATCTGCCTTACATAGTCCTGTATTCTTAATTTGTACTTTCTTAACGACTCGCTGCTATATTGGTAGCGGTCAAAGGAGAATCTTAGCGCTCCCGCTTCAGCAATGTCGCTATATGCCGCTACATTGTATTTAATCATTTTTTTACGTTCCAATAACGCAGAGAAGTCTGCGCCATATTTGTATTTTTTATCTCCAAACCCATAACCCCCATACCCGCCTATTACAAATGTTTTAGAGAATTTACTATTTGTATGCGCTCCAAATCCGAGCCTTGTATGTTCTAATGGATTAAAGGTATAAACTTTGTTAAGGTCTATATTCAGAAACTTGTAAGGAACCTGTCCATAATATATTTTTTCTCCGGCTGTTAAAAATCTCTGAAGCCTTTTTTTGCGGTCTAAGGAGTCAAAATAAGTGTATGTGTTTTTATCACTTTCTGTCTGAGGCTCTTTTCTCATCTTTTTCCAAAACTCTTCGCTTTTTCCATCGGCAGATGGTTCGTACTCCAATACTACCTCATTAAATTTCTTATCTTTTAATTTGGGATTAAGGCTTACATCCGATACGTAAGTCTTTTGTGTGGCTACTAGCATAAGGTCGTTCGAACCTATTTTATCTAGCAGCGCAACTGTTTTTGTTCGCGATGGCGCCCATTTACCGTTTTCATATTCGTAAGATCCGCACACATCTGTTTTAACTCTGCTATCCAAAGCCGGGGCGGCCATATAGTAACGTACGCCATAATTTTTACTACTTACAAACAGGAAACCTTTTACCGTACGCACGCTATTTTTTAATTTTTTAGAATTAAATTTTAACGTATAAATAGTATCATTTTCGGTGTAGGCGGTATCTATTATTGAGTAGGCATATTTTCTGTAGGCATTTTGGGCTAAGGGGCCAAGGTAATCTGAACCGCCTACTTTTATATAATTATCATAGATAGAGAACGCATGAACTTGTGCGCTTTGCAGAAATACAGATGGCACATTAATACCGGAAGACTTCGCCCCAATAACAGTTTCCTTATTCTTTAGTACAGACAAATATTCTCGTTTTGTAACTGTTTCTAATAAGAAGAAATGCTGGTTTTTACTTACGCGATTAATGTGTATAGAAAAGTTTTTAAAAAGCTTGTCCAATAATACATTTGTTTTCTCGGGATCTTCGCTGGAAACAGTAAATTTATTATATGTGGTATATTCATACGAATGCAATTTTTTAGGGTTATTAATTTTCTTATTCTTCATTACCTTTCTGAAAAGTTCTTCTCCTTCTGGCGATGATTCAAGCTGATAAGCGTAAAAATCGTTCTGATGTATTTCAATTTTTAAAGGGATAGTATCTGAGTATGTAGGGTAATAAACTTGCTCCCTGTATGTGTAATACCAGAATTCAATTTTTTTTATCGGCTTGTTAGAATTAATATTAAACTTTCCGTCAATGTCTGAATAGAAATGCTGTTCCCCATTGTTAATGGTAATATGTACAAATGGAAGAGGGGAACCAAATGGAGGCTCTGTTATTTGCCCCTTTATGGTAGTAGGCTGGGCAAATGCCAAGTGGGGAATTAATAAGCCAATAAAAAAAAATAATATAAAAAAAAATGTAAAAAATTTCATTGCTATTTTAGCAAAGTTTTTAATTTTTCTAATGATACCTGATTATTGTCTTCCAGTATAGTTCTTTTTATGCTTTCTTTTTCTCGTATAGTAAGGTGCCAGCTTAGGGCTGCCCGCTCTGTTTTTTCACTGTTCTCCAAGTCAGAGATGTTTATTTTTTTCTCTTTAATGGTGGGCCACAGGTGAGGTTTAGGGATATACTGAAAATCTACTACATCAACTCCGCCCTTGTACCAGGCCTCTACATATTCTATAAGATCGTCATTGTTAAAGTCCTGTAAATAGTCCCAGTTATTATAAATACTACCAATAGGAGAAAACATTTTCTGGAAAATGGACGGCTCTGCTTTCTTTTCTATGGGAGGGTTTTTTTCAGAGTCTCTTATTTCCACAAAAATTACTCCCCCGGTATTTTCTTTTATCCAATCTCTGAATACGTACAAAAATCTTACACCGTCGCGTACTCCAAAGTTATCTGTTATCCCTGCATCCATTATTTCCATGGGAGGCGAACTTGGTAATTCCACATTAGGAGTAATGTAAGGAAAGGTAGCGCTCATTCTAAGGGCGCTTAAAAAGCTCAGGTTAGCGGCGTCTTGTTTCTCAAAAAATCGCATAAATTCTATGCCTTTTATCTTCTCGCTCAACCGCTCTTTAGTTTGCACATCGGCGGTGGTCATGTACGAAATTGGTAACGGAGAGATAAACAATTTTCTTCCATCGTTAATAACAGTAGGAGACATAATCACCATAGGAATAATTCCGTTTTCTTCGGGTTTTTTATAGTCTGAAACCCGTTTGCTAAAAGCATATTCCAGATTTCTGTTTAGCTGCATTTCAAAGGCGTAACCACGGTCTTTAAGATACTCATACTTACCATCGCTAAATTTCTGAAATCGGAAAAAAATATCGTTTACCACCAGGCTAAATATCATGGGGTTTAAAATATCTTTGGTAATGTTATAGTAGTAACGGTCGTTGTATATATTCAGTTTTTTACCCTGTAGTTTTTCGAGGTAAAGTTCGCGGTAATAAGATGCTCCAACTATGCCTCCCGAAGCTCCGGTGATCAATATGCTGTGTTTAAGTAATTCTCCATGTAGTGAACTGTCTATATATTGCAACGATCTCATTGTCCAGGCGGCAGCTCGTTGCCCTCCTCCGCTTACACATATAAGAATTATTTTCGGTTTCTCATTTTTTGAAAATTTGTTTCTCCAGTTTTCCAGAGTAGTAATAGTAGATTCTTCATCCGAGAAGTAATTTTCATCATTACTAAGTTCATTTAGCCTGTCAATAGAATATAGCGCGGGCTTAGCGCTGTAGTTAATGCCAAAAGCCTGATACCAGCTTTTGATCCATTCATTTTTGAGTAGAATATTAAAAATAATGATAGCGGCGATAAGCGTTGTGATTGCCCATCCGCGAAGCCAGTAAGAAAAGGCCCCGGTAAACATAACAAAAATTGAAAAGAAGAGAATAGCGCTGGCAGCCGCCGGAATCTGGAAATAGGCATTGTCCCGAAACAATCCCAGTATTATTATAACTATGATAATGATAATTTCTACAATCACTGCATTTAAGTGATTCTGGTCAAAAATCTTTACCAACATAGATTTCTCGTAATGATTTGCCTCATCATCTACCTTCTTAACCTTTAAGGGAAGATCTATGTAATAATTTATTTTGTATTTATTCCTTCTTACCGGTTTAAATTTCTTCATCACATTAACGCGGGTAATGGTGTTTCTTTTAAAAGTCTTATCAAGGTTGCTGGCAAGCTCCTTAAAAATATCTTTATTAGTTGACCTAAAGTAAATAAACAAAACTATTTGTGTGCCGACAATACCAAATACAAAACTAGCAGCGTCTAGGAATATGGCATAGTAATTTTTAAAACCATTGCTAAACTGAAAGTTTACTATTTCTACTACATAAGTAATAGTAAAAGCAAGGGGAATGGTACTGTTGTTAAGGCAAAATTTTGTAAACGGCCTGGCTAATGTTCCTAAAAAGTTAAACCTATAGCTATCCAATATATAGGTGGTAATATGAAAAGCCATATAAAAAATGCCAATGGAAACACCCACCAAAAAGAAACTGCGGTAGTTAACTTCATTTATATACTCAGGATCAAGAAAAAGATAAGGGATGCCAAGCATAGAACCGCTACTTTGGGTGATGTATGAAAAGAGGAGCAGCCAAAGTAAAAGCAGTATCTGGTTTTTCTTAAAATGATTAAGCAGTAGCTGAACTGGAAAAGAATAGTATATGTCGTCGAAAAATTGTATTTTAGGAAGCTTCTTCATTTTATTCTTGCCCTTACACAAAGGGGCATATTTAACAATAATAACGAATATTATGGAATATTGGATGTCAATTAACTGCAAAATATAAACTATTCTTTTATTTTTTTCCTTTATATAATTCCTAAATTTGTATTCTTTTTTAAAATGGAAAATATTAGAAACTTTTGCATTATTGCACATATAGACCATGGTAAAAGCACCCTGGCCGACAGATTATTAGAATTCACTAAAACAGTCTCATCCAGAGACATGCAGGCGCAGGTGCTGGACGATATGGATTTGGAAAGGGAGAGGGGTATTACAATCAAAAGCCATGCCATCCAGATGAACTATGAGTATAAAGGGAAAACGTATATCCTTAACCTTATAGATACTCCCGGCCATGTGGATTTTTCCTATGAAGTATCTCGTTCCATAGCTGCCTGCGAGGGCGCTTTGCTGTTGGTGGATGCCGCACAGGGCATACAGGCTCAAACTATTTCTAACCTTTACCTGGCTTTGGAACATAACCTGGAAATTATCCCGGTTTTAAATAAAATAGACCTGCCGGGGGCTATGCCGGAAGAGATAAAAGACCAGATGGTTGACCTACTGGGCTGCGACAGGGACTCTATTATACCTGCCAGTGGTAAAGAGGGTACAGGGGTTGACAAAGTCTTAGAAGCTATTGTTGAACGCATATCCGCCCCAAAAGGAAACCCTAAAGAACCTCTTCAGGCGCTAATATTCGATTCTGTATTTAACTCATTTAGAGGCATAGAGGTAATTTTCCGTATTTATAACGGAGTTATTAAAAAAGGAGATAAGGTAAAGTTTGTTGCAACTGGCAAAGAATACTTAGCCGATGAAATAGGCATTCTGAAACTTGGAAAAGAACCCAGAACTGTAATAGAGGCTGGAAATGTAGGTTACCTTATTTCTGGTATAAAAACGGCAAAAGAAGTAAAAGTGGGCGATACCATTACCCATGTGGATAGGCCCACACAAGAGATAGTAAGGGGTTTTGAGGATGTAAAGCCCATGGTGTTTGCAGGGGTTTACCCGGTAGATACCAGCGAATTTGAGAATATGCGCGAGGCTATGGAAAAGCTCCAGCTAAACGACGCCTCTCTGGTTTGGGAGCCGGAGACCTCGGCGGCTTTGGGTTTTGGTTTCCGTTGCGGATTTTTGGGTATGCTTCACATGGAGATTGTACAGGAACGATTGGAGCGTGAGTTTAACCAGACGGTAATTACTACAGTACCTTCGGTGTCTTTCCACGCTTACGATACTAAAGGGGAATTACATGTTGTTAATGCACCATCAGAAATGCTGGATCCTTCCAGGATTGACCGCATTGAAGAACCATATATAAGGGCGCAAATCATCACCAAATCAGATTACATAGGTTCTATTATGACCTTATGTATGGATAAAAGGGGAATATTGAGCAACCAGGTGTATTTAACTACCGATAGGGTGGAGATTATATTTGAGATGCCGCTCTCCGAAATGGTATTTGATTTCTTTGATAAGCTTAAAACAATTTCCAAAGGCTATGCCTCGCTGGATTATGAACTGATCGGCTACAGAGAGTCAACAATGGTAAAACTGGACATTTTGTTGAACGGCGAGAAAGTGGATGCGTTATCTGCCATTGTGCATAGGGACAAGGCCTATGACTGGGGCAGAAGGCTTTGTGAAAAACTAAAAGAATTACTACCACAACAGCAGTTTGAGATTGCTATTCAGGCGGCGATAGGGGCGAAGATTATATCAAGAGAAACAGTAAGGGCGCTAAGAAAAGACGTGTTGGCTAAATGTTACGGAGGAGATATTTCCAGAAAGAGAAAACTTTTGGAAAAACAAAAGAAAGGTAAAAAGAGAATGCGCCAGGTAGGTAATGTGGAAATACCACAGGAAGCGTTTATGGCAGTATTAAAGCTAGACCAATAATAGTATATGAATCCTTCAACAACCAATGCAACTACTTACCAGCTACTGGACGGCAAAAAAGCTTCAGCAGAGGTAAAGCTGGCGATTGCGGCGGAGGTTGAGAATATAAAAAGCAGGGGCGGAAAAATTCCTCATCTTTCTGCAATACTAGTTGGAAACGATGGCGCCAGCCAGACTTATGTGGCTGCAAAAGTAAAAACCTGCGAGGATTTAGGCTTTCGTTCTTCTCTGTTTGCGTACGATTCTTCGGTGTCAGAAAAAGAGATACTTGCCAAAATAGAAGAAATTAATAATAACGCAGATATAGACGGGCTGATAGTACAATTGCCTTTGCCGCCTCATATAAAAGTAGAAAAAGTAACCGAGGCCATAAGGCCTGATAAAGACGTTGATGGGTTTCATCCGGAGAACATAGGCCGGATGAATAAGAATATGCCGTCTTATATCTCTGCTACTCCCAATGGAGTATTGATGCTTTTGAAAAACTATAAGATTCCTACCTTTGGTAAGCACTGCGTAATGGTGGGCAGAAGCTATATTGTAGGTTCCCCCATGAGTATTTTAATGGGTAGGGACGGCGACCCGGGCAATTGCACCGTAACGCTATGCCATAAATACACAGAGAACCTTGCACAATACACCCGCATGGCGGATATACTGATAGTAGCCGTAGGTAAGCCGGGATTGATTACCGGCGATATGGTAAAAGAAGGAGTGGTAGTGGTTGACGTTGGTATAACCCGAGTGGAAGATAGTACTAAAAAATCCGGCTATGTTATTAAAGGCGATGTAGACTTTGATACTGTGGCCCCAAAATGCAGTTATATTACTCCGGTTCCGGGAGGGGTGGGGGCAATGACTATTGCCTCCCTGATGTGGAATACCTTACTTTCTGCGAAAGGTGAAATCTATCCTAAATAATAGTACTACAACTGAAGATATGATGATGGGTAAAAAACTACCTGTTATGGAATCGTTCTATACCATACAGGGAGAAGGATTTCATCAGGGCAGAGCGGCTTACTTTATTCGGCTGGCAGGCTGCGATGTAGGTTGCCATTGGTGCGATGTAAAAGACTCCTGGGACGCTTCTTTACACCCTATAGTAGAGGTTGAACAACTGGCGCTCCAAGCCGCTCAATATCCTTCAGAGGTTATAGTAGTTACCGGCGGAGAGCCCTTGATGCATAACCTGGAGGAACTTTGCAAGGCGCTGCACCTACAGGACAAAAGAACACATATCGAAACTTCGGGAGTGTACCCGGTAACAGGGGAATGGGACTGGATATGCTTTTCTCCTAAAAAGTTTAAAGAACCTGTAGATTCAATTTTCCAAATTGCCAACGAATTAAAAATTATCATATACAACAAAAGCGATTTTGAATGGGCGGAGTCGTTTGCGGATAAAGTAACTGGACATTGCAAGCTCTACCTTCAACCTGAGTGGTCTAAGCAAAAAGAAATGCTGCCGCTTATGATAGAGTACGTTAAGGATAACCCTAAGTGGGAAATATCCTTACAAATACATAAATTTATGGATATCCCTTAAATTTAGATGAAAGCACACGGCTATCTTTTCTTCCTTTTTCTTCTTTTATCCTTCTCTGCTTTTTCGCAAACCTATTCTACTACCAACAAAAAGGCCATTAAACTGTACCAGGAAGCGGAACTACTATTAAAACAGCGGAACTTCGACCCCGCTATTTTAGATTTGCAGGAGGCTATTGATAAAGACCCTAACTTTGTGGAGGCCCTGGTAAAGCTGGCGAATGTGTACAAACTCTTTGGAAACCCAGATAACGCAAAGCGGTTGTTTATAAGAGCGGCAGAGGCAAAGCCCGACTCCAAAGAACTGGCAGGGGTTTATTTTTATATAGGCGAATACTATTTCACAGACGGCGATTACGAAACTGCCAAAAAGTATTTCGAGAAAACCATTGCCTATACCTCTGATAAGATCGCCCTCGAGAAAAGCAATAATTACGTAGCCAAGTGCGATTTTGCGGTAGAGGCAAAGAAACACCCTGTGCCGTTTAACCCTGTGTTAATGCCTGCCGAAATAAACAAGTACTTTGTGCAAGATTACCCGGTGTTAACGGCAGACCAGCAAACGCTTATTTACTCTATCATTAGAACTGACAGGAAGGGAGACGACGAGGAAATAGTAGTTTCGTATAAAGTCAATGGGCAATGGACAGCCCCGGTTCCTATCTCGCCCAATATAAATACCCAATACAACGAGGGGGCCTGCACGCTTTCCAGCGATGGAAGAACGCTGATATTTACATCTGACCGTCCTGGCAGTATGGGCCACACCGACTTTTTTATTTCAACAAGACAGGGAAAAGAATGGTCTAAACCCAAAAGCCTGGGCCCCGCGGTAAATTCTACTGGATGGGATTCTGAACCAACCCTATCGGCAGACGGCAGGACGTTGTACTTCGCCTCTGATCGTAAGGGTGGTTTGGGTAGGGAAGATATATGGATGAGCCAACAGAACGAGAAGGGGGAATGGTCTCAGGCACGGAACCTGGGGAAGCCCATCAATACAACAGGCAGAGAGGTATCTCCCTTTATCCATTCTAATGGTACTACTTTGTATTTCTCTTCCGACTACTTTCCGGGCATGGGCAACTTTGACGTTTTTACATCGCACCTGAAAGACAGTAGCTGGGAAGAACCTAAGAACCTGGGTTATCCTATTAATACTTCTATTAATGAGGGAACGATGTTTATTACTACCGATAGTAAAAAAGGCTACTACTCTGCCTACGAAAAGAAGAACGCCGGGTACAACAGAGCTTTAATCTATGAGTTTGATGTACCTAAAGAGTTACAGGAACCGGATTTGAGCACCTATGCCAAAGGAGGGGTATTTGACGAAGACACTAAGAAGCCTGTAAAAGCAAAAGTAGAATTGATTGACCTGAAAACTAATAAAGTAATTCAGTCTACTAGTTCCGACTCTGTGGATGGCAGTTATGTGGTGGTGCTTACAAAAGGCGCAGAGTATGCCTTGTACGTTAGCGCCGACAACTATTTGTTTAAAAGCATATTTTTTGATTACAAGGACCCCAAGAGCTTTGACCCGCTTACGTTGGACGTTTACCTTAGCCCAATAAAAGCGGGCCGTTCCATAGTATTGAATAACATTTTCTTCGCTTCTAATTCGTACACGCTGGAAGAAAAGTCTAAGACGGAGCTGGATAAGATCGTTCAGTTTTTGAATAATAACCCTAAACTTAAAATAGAATTTGGCGGGCACACGGACGATGTGGGTTCTGACAAAGACAACCTGGAGCTTTCGCAGAAAAGAGCCAAGGCGGTTTACGATTACATTGTAAGCAAGGGCATAGCTGCAGCCCGGCTTAGTTACAAAGGCTATGGGGAAACCAAACCGGTGGCCCCTAACGATAGCGAGGAACACCGCCAGCTTAACCGCAGGATTGAGTTTAAAGTATTGTAATTCTTTCATAGATAAGTTTTTATTAACTAATGCATTAGGCCCGTTAGCATACAGCGCCCCGGGACGTAGTCAATATTACTAATTTAACTGATGGTAGTAGGGAGTTTGTGCTACTTTAAAAACTACTAGTTGGGGGTAAATCTTACGCGGCATTTTGCATGACCGGAAAAAGTTATTGATATGGCATTGTTTTGTCATTGTTATGGCATTGTTCTGTCATTGTTTTTTGCATTGTTAATTTTTACGAATGTATGATTTTTGTCGTTTTTGAAGATTGTGCCAACTGGCACGAGTAGGTACTCCGTGGGTAAAAGTGGCAGACAAGGGAAGTACAATCAGAACAAAAAAATAGTTGTTTTAGTTTTATGAGCTGCAAAAAAAAATGTAGCACAACCTGGCTACTAATGTTCGTATATTATTATTGAATAATATATCACACTTATTAAGGGATTGATTCAATTATTATAAACATACATAGACATAATGTTATCATTAAAGATAATATAGTTCCTATTATGTATAACATGACCATATATTTTTCGAAATCCCAAATAGTATCAAATACTTTTTTAAGGATAATGAAAGAAATCCAACCTGTAGTATAAAGTAAATTAGCTAAGATTCCATAAAGGATTACAAAGGGTATTCCAAAGAATAAACTAATCTTTGGAATACATATTTTAATCAAAGTTAGTCCCAAGATTCCAGCTAACCCTACTACCAAGTTATAATATTTCCTTCTTCGCTCCCACCATCTAATAATACATCCTGTAGTAGATATGTCTTTTTGAGATATTTTTAAGAAGTTAAACATACTTATATAGTTGAGTGTAGAGTGTTATTCTATAAGAGTAAGAAGTTTTTATTTTATAGTAACGGCCTTGTTGGAACAAGAGTATACTTGTCTTACATTCTAATTATACAAACCTTTTCCCTTTCCCTACTTATACTTCTTCAACTCCTTCAGCCGCTCCAACTACCAGGATGGTACAAGCGGGACGCTTGCACCAGCGAGAGGAACAACAGGGGCAGCGCATCTTTTCCTATAAATAATACCCAATCGTTACACAAATAATTGCAAACCCTATATAAAGACCAAGTCTTTTTAAAAACAATATTCTTAGATATGAGTTTCTATTTATATTACTAGAATCTATAAGCAAGTATATCCAATTAATAAACATAGTTAAAGCTAAAAGTATGCTAATAATAATAAGATCAAATAATAATCTGTTGAGCAAGAAAGATAATACATTCTCTTTTAATTCGTCTCTTTGATCTTTTGTACCCATCCAAAAAAAAGAACTAAAAAGAATTGAAATCATACTTATAGTAGTAAGAATTATGTTGATTGCTCGCAGTACTATTTTCATTACCCTTAGTTATTATTATTTACTACTTATACTTATTCAACTCTTTTAACCGCTCTAGCAAAGGAGGGTGGGAGTAGTGCATAAACACGTAAGCAGGGTGGGGGGTAAGGTTGCTTAGGTTATCTACCGACAGTTTTTTTAGTGCATTTTGCAGCTCAGTACTTGCGGCAGTTTTGGCGGCAAAAGCGTCGGCCTCAAACTCATGCTTGCGGGAAACCAGGTTCATAAGCAGCCCGGTAAGGTGGGAGATGGGAGAGTATAGTATTCCGAAGGCAATAAGGTTAAGCGGAATAGAAAGCTGGTTGTCGCCCAGGGCATAAGATAAGTCCGGGTTAAATACCAACAGCGATAGTATAAACAACATAATACCTACTTGTACTATAGAAAGTATAAAACCGGTTATCACGTGCTTCTTTTTGTAGTGCCCTACTTCGTGCGCCAGCACCGCCACCAGCTCCTCTTTACTATGGTTGTTGATGAGCGTATCGTACAACACAATTTTCTTCTTTGGGCCAATGCCTGAGAAAAATGCGTTGGCCTTGGAAGAACGCTTAGAGCCGTCTATAACGAAGATGTTAGTAAGAGAGAAATTATTTTTTTTGCTATAGTTTTCTATTTCTTCCCTAAGCTCGCCTTCCTGTAAGGGAACCAGTTTATTAAAAAGCGGCACAATTAAACTGGTGTAAAACATATTTACTACCAGCAGGAACAAGGCAATAAATATCCAGAAGTAAATCCAGAAGTTTTGGCCCAGCAGCATTACCAGCCACAGCAATAGCCCTAGTACCAGGCCGCCAATAATCGCGGTAAGCGCATATCCTTTTAGCTTATCTATTATAAACGTTTTAACGGTGGTTTTGTTAAAGCCGAACTTCTCTTCAATTACAAACGTGCTATAGAGTGAGAATGGAAGATTAAGGAGATCCGAAACTATAAATAGTATTCCGAAAAAGCATAAGCCAGTTAGTATGGGGTTGTCAATTTTTGTTCTTAATAGTTCGTCTATTGTTCCCAAAAGCCCTGTTGATAGTACAACTACTATAAGCACAATATTAAAAGTGGAACTGATAAAGCCAAAGTTGGAGTTAGCTTTAAAATATGCTCTGGATTTTTGGTATTCCTCATCGCTGTATATTCCTTTCAACTCTTCCGGCAATTCAGCTTTCTGGTAGTTGAGGTTAATGTAATCAAGGACAAAGTCAACTAAAAAATCTAATAGCGCAAGTACAACAAGTAATATCAGCAGGGATTCGGGTTTCATAATTAATAGTAAAGTTGTTTGTTCAGGTAGTTGGTCACGTAATCTTCAATGCCTTCTTCCAGTGTATGAAAAGGTTTGGTATAGCCAATGGAGGAAAGCTTTTCCATAGTAGCCTCCGTAAAGTACTGGTACTTATCGCGAATATCGGCGGGGGTGTCTATGTATTCAATATTGGCTTTTTTATCTAATGCCTTAAATGTGTTTAAGGCAAGGTCGTTAAACGTGCGGGCTATTCCGCTTCCCAGGTTGTATATGCCGGAGTTCTTTCTGTGGTACATCAGGAAGATAATTACTTCCACCAGGTCTTTCACGTAAATAAAGTCTCTCATTTGTTCGCCGTCCTTAAACTTAGGGTTGTGAGAACGGAAGAGCTTCATTTTTTCCGTATTTTTAATACTATTAAATGCATGAAAAATTACAGAAGCCATCCGGCCCTTGTGGTATTCGTTAGGGCCGTACACGTTAAAGAATTTAAGCCCCGCCCAAAAGAACGGTTTTACTTCCTGTTTTAACGCCCAAATATCGAACTCGTTTTTAGAATCTCCATAAGGGTTTAATGGTTTTAGCTTAGGAATAAGCGCCTCATCGTCTTTGTATCCGTATTCACCCAAACCATAAGTGGCGGCGGAAGAGGCATAAACCAGCGGAATCTGATAGTCGCAACAGGCCTTCCAAATCTTTTGGGAGTACTCTACATTCAGTTTGTCAAAAATACTTTTGTCAAACTCGGTCGTGTCGGTACGTGCGCCGATGTGAAAAATGAACTCTACAAACTGCTGATTTTTTTCCAGCCAGGGGAAAAATGCATCCCGTTCTACAAATTCCTGAATTTTTTTTCCTTCCAGGTTTTTCTTTTTGGGGCCTTCAGAAAAATGGTCTACGGCAATAATATAATTAAAATTGTCCTGATTAAGCCTTTTAATAAGGCAACTGCCGATGAAACCAGCGGCTCCTGTTACTACTATCATGCGTTGTGTTTTATGGGGTGCAAGTTACAAATAATAAGCTTCGGGTAAATTGGTATTTTTTAAAATTACATCTTAGTATATTTGTCGTTAAATAAGCAGGAATGATATACGTTTGCAGAAGAGAGCATTTTAACGCGGCGCATAAGCTCTATAATCCTAAATGGAGCGAAGAGAAGAATAAAGAGGTTTTTGGCCCCTGCGCCAACCAGAACTGGCATGGGCATAATTTTGAGTTATTGGTTACCGTTAAAGGAACCCCTGACCCTGATACAGGCTTTGTGATTGACCTTAAAAAACTGAGTAGCCTTATACGGGACGAGGTTATAGAAAAGCTTGATCATAAGAATCTTAATATGGATGTGGATTTTATGCAGGATAAAATGGCAAGCTGCGAGAACCTGGCCATGGAAATATGGAAAATATTAGAACCCAGGATAGCCCCAATTTCTAAGGCTGCAAAACTACATTGCATTACGCTGTACGAAACGCCCCGCAATTATGTGGAATACTTTGGAGAGTAGTAACTCATGAAATATTTTATCATAGCGGGGGAACGAT
>Ga0302315_10001781_pt1 | contig 21202 bp, 16 predicted proteins | sample III_Palsa_N3_1_FD_200532 | JGI IMG/M metagenome (GOLD analysis project Ga0302315, IMG submission 200532) | Peat permafrost microbial communities from Stordalen Mire near Abisko, Sweden - III_Palsa_N3_1 | ecosystem: Environmental > Terrestrial > Soil > Palsa > Peat permafrost | place: Sweden...
TTTACAGGTCTTCAACACATAGAGAAACTGCAGAAGATTGTTATTTGAAGCCTCTCAATATTGGCTTTGATATTTCTGTCACTCCTGAATTCATGTCTAATCTCGCCATCAAGACTGTCGAATTTGAACGCCCGCAAATGGATATTGGTTCCAGTTGCACTGCGAACGCCTGGGCGCGCGTGCCTGCTACGCCTTCGCCATCCGAAAAACTCGCGCTGAAAACACGCATCAAGCATCTGCTGAAAGAAAAGCAGGCGGTATTGGTCGCGCATTATTATGTCGACGCCGATTTGCAGGATCTGGCCGAGGAAACCGGCGGATGCGTGTCGGATTCCCTGGAAATGGCGCGTTTCGGGCGTGATCACGCCGCGCAAACCCTGGTCGTGGCCGGGGTCAAATTCATGGGCGAAACAGCGAAAATATTGAGCCCTGAAAAGCGCATCCTGATGCCTGATCTGGATGCGACTTGCTCGCTCGATCTTGGTTGCCAAGCTGACGAATTCGCTGCATTTTGCGATGCGCATCCCGATCGCACAGTGGTCGTGTATGCCAACACCAGCGCGGCCGTCAAAGCGCGTGCCGACTGGATGGTCACATCGTCGATAGGACTCGATATTGTTGCCCACCTGCATGCGCAAGGAAAGAAAATCCTATGGGCGCCGGATAAGCACCTGGGCAGCTACATACAGAAAAAAACCGGCGCCGATATGCTGCTGTGGCAAGGGTCTTGTCTTGTCCACGACGAATTCAAGGGCGTAGAGCTGGAGCTGCTCAAGCGTGAGCATCCGCACGCCAAGATTCTGGTGCACCCGGAGTCACCGGAAGCAGTGGTTGCCTTGGCAGACGTAGTTGGCTCAACTTCACAATTGATCGCTGCAGTCAAGTCGCTCGATGCCAGCGAATTCATTGTCGCCACCGATAACGGCATTTTGCATAAAATGAGGTTGGCGGCCCCCGGCAAGCGTTTCATCGACGCGCCTACAGCCGGCAACAGCGCGACCTGCAAGAGCTGCGCCCACTGCCCATGGATGGCGATGAACGGCTTGCAAAATCTGGCCGATACCCTGGAATTCGGCAAGAACGAAATCCACGTTGATGCCGACACCAGTCGCAAGGCGGTGGTTTGTATCGACCGCATGCTGGATTTCGCCATCGCCCAAAAAGCTAAGGTGCGCCCCTCGTCCGATCTCGCCCAAGAACAAGCCTTATTTGCCGGAATAGGCCCAGCATGAGTACGCTGGTGAATTCATTTGCGCCGTTTGATGCGGCACTGGTTGCAGCGTTTGAAGCGAACATCAGGATCGCGCTGGAGGAAGACGTCGGCAGCGGGGACTTGACCGGTAAGTTGGTTCCCGAACATGAAATGGTGAGTGCCCGCGTGATCGTGCGCGAAGCGGCGATATTATGCGGCGCCCCTTGGTTCGAAGGCGTGATGACGCAACTCGACGCACGCATCCAGATTCATTGGCGTTACGCCGAAGGCGACTTGATGGAAGCCGACAGCGAAGTGTGCGCAATCGAAGCGCCGGCCCGCGCATTGCTGACCGCCGAACGCTGCGCCCTGAATTTCCTGCAATTGCTTTCCGGTGTTGCCACTGCAACGCGAAAATATGTGGACGTGGTGCAAGGCACGCGGGCGTCGATACTCGACACTCGCAAGACTTTGCCCGGCATGCGTCTGGCACAGAAATATGCGGTGCGGGTTGGCGGCGGGAAAAATCAGCGACTGGCACTCTATGACGGCATCCTGATCAAGGAAAACCATATTGCGGCGGCCGGCGGCATTGCTCCGGCAATGTCGGCGGCACAGAAGCTGGAAAGCGGGGCCTCGATTCAGATCGAAGTCGAAGATTTGATTGAATTGAAAGCGGCTCTGGCAAGCGGCGCGACTTCCATCCTGCTCGATAATTTCACGCTGGACGCAATGCGTGAGGCGGTCGCTTTGACGCAGGGAAGGGCGTTGCTGGAGGCGTCCGGTGGCATCAATATGGACACTGTGCGAGCGATTGCCGAAACCGGTGTTGATCGCATATCGATCGGCAGTCTGACTAAGGACATCCGTGCGACCGATTATTCATTGCGCGTATTGGAAACACGTTAAATTGCTGGATCAAACTCACGTCGGGCGGCAGGGGCGGCATCTAAGCCGCCCCATTTTTCACTGAAGCAATTATTTCCTCTTCGGCGACAAGACGGATGGCAGCGCACGTGGCAATGTATCGGGATAATCGGCACTGTAATGCAGGCCGCGACTTTCACGGCGTGACAGCGCGCTTTTTACAATTAACGACGCTACCTCGACCAGGTTACGCAGTTCAAGCAAATCGCGTGAAATGCGGAAATTGCGGTAATACTCGTCGATCTCTTCCTTCAACAGCCCGATTCGATGCTGCGCACGCTGTAAGCGCTTGGTAGTGCGCACGATACCGACATAATTCCACATGAAGCGACGCAACTCGTCCCAATTGTGCGCAATGACCACTTCTTCATCGGCATCGCTGACCCGGCTTTCATCCCAGGCGGGCAGCGCGGGGCGGTCCGCTTTTTCTTGTTGTTCGATCGATTGTGCTGCGGCACGGCCGATGACCAGGCATTCCAGCAAGGAATTGCTGGCCAGGCGATTGGCGCCGTGCAGGCCGGTACAAGTGGTTTCGCCAACCGCGTATAGACCCGGCAGATCGGTGCGTCCGGCATTGTCGGTAACGACACCGCCGCAAGTGTAATGCGCAGCGGGAACGACCGGAATCGGTTGCTTGGTCATGTCGATGCCGAATTCCAGGCAGCGTGCGTAAATAGTCGGGAAATGCTCCTTCAGGAACTCTGGAGGCTGATGGCTGATGTCGAGGTCGACATAATCTAGCCCGCGTTTCTTCATCTCTGCGTCTATTGCCCTGGCGACGACGTCGCGCGGCGCCAGTTCGGCACGTTCGTCATGGGCCGGCATGAAGCGCGTGCCCGCCGCCGCACCTGCGCCTTGCGGCAATTTCAACAAGCCGCCTTCGCCGCGCACCGCTTCGCTGATCAGGAACGACTTCGCGTAAGGGTGATACAGGCAGGTTGGATGAAACTGGATGAATTCCATGTTCGAAACGCGGCATCCCGCGCGCCAGGCCATGGCAATCCCGTCGCCGGTAGCAGTGTCGGGATTGGTCGTGTACAAGTAGACCTTGCCGGCGCCTCCGGTTGCCATGACGGTCTGATCGGCGGCGATCGTGATCACTTTGCCGCTGGTCACGTCTTGCGCATACAAGCCCAGGCAGCGCGGCGCCAACTTCTTGCCGTCGGCTCCTCGGCGATCCAGTTTATGCGAGGTGATCAGGTCGATCGCATAATGATTTTCCAGCAGGGTGATGTTGGGATGGCTCCTGACTTTTTGTTCCAGGGTGACCTGTACCGCATGACCGGTGGCATCGGCGGCATGGATGATGCGCCGCTGGCTATGTCCGCCTTCGCGGGTCAGGTGAAATCCTAGCTCGGCAGAATCGTCGCGGGTAAAGGGCACGCCTTGATCGATCAGCCATTGAATAGCTTCCCGCCCATGTTCGACGATAAAACGGGTCGCACCTTCGTCGCATAAGCCAGCGCCCGCGACCAAGGTATCGGAAATATGTTCCTCATAGCTGTCGCCGGAGTCGAGCACGGCGGCAATGCCGCCTTGTGCCCAATCGCTGGCGCCATCTAATAAAGCGCGTTTGGAAATGATTGCGACCTTGCGCGTTTCGGCGAGGTGCAGGGCTACCGACAAACCGGCTAGGCCACTACCAATAATTGCAACATCGAATTTCATGATGGGAGTTTGAACGACTTGCGCACCGTCTATGCCGCATGTCTGGCCCAAAGTAGGGGGCAGGGCATCGACGATACGTTGATCATTCTTTTTTACGAAAGACTCAACTATATGCGATTTGGCGCAAAGGCGTCGGCTATCGTGTTTCGAGTTGGATGTGATAATCTGCTGGCGACTTAGCCCATCGACTTACTGTACGAGGAAGTTGTGCGTAAAATTCTAAAAAAAATTGGCTGGATATTGCTGGTTCTTTTGCTGCTATTGATTGGCGCAGCCTGCTGGTATTGGCGCGCAAGCCTGCCGAAAATTGACGGCAGCATCAAATTGGCCGGCCTGAATGCCCCTGTCGATATCGTACGCGATGCCGAAGGCATTCCCCATATTTATGCCAAATCAAGTGCCGATGCCTATTTTGCCCTGGGATTCGTGCATGCCCAGGACCGCTTGTGGCAAATGGAGATGAACCGGCGTATTGCGTCGGGGCGCTTGGCGGAGATACTCGGCCCTGGCGCTGTCGATACCGACCGGTTTTTGCGCACGTTAGGGATATCGCATAATGCCGAGCGCATATTGCCAAACCTGGCACCCGAGACGCGGGCGATGCTGGATGCTTACGCCAAAGGTGTGAATGCGTATTTATCGAATCGAACCCAAGCCTTGCCACCTGAATTCTATCTAACCGGCGCACCGGCGCCTGCGCCATGGCAGCCGATCGATTCGATAGGCTGGGAAACCATGATGGCCTGGGATTTGGGGGGTAACTGGACCCAGGAATTATTGCGCATGCGCTTGTCGCAACGCCTGTCGCTGCAGCAAATCAATGAGTTTTTACCGCCATATCCCGGCGATGCGGTACAGAATACGCAGGATTACACCAAGCTGTATCGCGAATTGGCCGGTACCACTGAACAATTGCGCGCGGTGGCGCAAATTGCCCCGCCTTCGCTGGTGGAGGGCATGGGGTCGAATAATTGGGTGGTATCCGGCGCCTTATCGGAAACCGGCAAACCCTTGCTGGCCAACGATCCGCATCTGGGACTGTCGGCACCGGCGCTTTGGTATTTTGCGCATTTGTCGGCGCCCGGCTTGAACGTGATTGGCGCGACCTTGCCTGGCATACCCGGCGTAGTGCTGGGTCGCAACGATCGGATAGCCTGGGGCTTTACCAATACCGGCCCCGATGTGCAAGACCTGTACATCGAACACATCAACCCGGACAATGCAGGGCAATATCAAACTCCTTACGGCTGGGCCGGGTTCAGCAGGCATACAGAAATCATCAAAGTAAAAGGGCATGCCGATGTCACCCTGGAGGTGCGGGAAACACGCCACGGACCGGTTATCAGCGGGGCGCTGCCGATCATCGCGCACGCGCCTTTAGACGCCAAGAAATACGCAATCGCCTTTGCCTGGACTGCATTGCGGCCTGACGATTTGACTCTGCAGGCTGGCATGCGAGTCGAAACCGCGCGCAATTGGGATGAATTCCTGCATGCAGTACGTGACTTTTCATCGCCGCAGCAAAATATGGTGTATGCGGATATTGACGGCAATATCGGTTATGTGGCGCCAGGGCGGATACCCATACGCAAGCCTGAAAACGACTTGAAAGGTTTGGCGCCTGCGCCCGGCTGGGATGCGCGTTACGATTGGGATGGATTCATTCCATTCGACGCGCTGCCGCGTCAATATAATCCTGCGACAAATAGCATCGCAACCGCCAATCAAAAGATTGTTCCGTACGATTATCCCTATTTTTTGACCAGCGAATGGACCTTGCCGTATCGGGCAAATCGGATTACAGCGCTGTTGGCGGCACAGCCCAAGCACACTCTGGATAGTTTTGCCGCCATGCAAAAGGATACCGTTTCCCTTGCGGCGCAAGACTTGCTTCCTTTGATGCGACCCACCGTTGCGCGTTCGTCCAATGCCAAGACGGCATTGAAAATGCTGGACGGATGGAATGGCGAAATGCTTGCCGATCGGCCCGAACCACTGATTTTCAACGCCTGGACAAGGGAATTGTCGCGCCAAATATTTGCCGATGAATTGGGCGATGAATTGATGAACGACTATTGGGAGCAGCGCAATGTCCAGGCCGGCATGGTCAATGTGTTGAAGGATGTCGACGGTCAAAGTCGCTGGTGTAGAAATGTCAATGATGTGGCGGCAAAGAAACAGCAAAGTTGTGCGGATGTCCTGGCTTCGTCATTGGATGTTGCAATAGCGGATTTGCAGAAAAGATACGGCACCGATATGGCAGCATGGCGTTGGGGCGACGCCCATCAGGCGCGTTCAGAGCATCGCCCATTTAGCAAGGTCGGTCCGTTGGCGAAAATATTCGATATCCGTGTCGCCTCGCCCGGCGACACCTACACGCTCGATGTCGGGCGCTACAACTTGCGCGACGAAGCGGAGCCGTTCGTCAGCCACCACGCGCCGAGCATGCGCGCGCTGTATGACTTGTCGAACCTCGAAAATTCGCGGTTTATGCAGTCAACGGGACAGTCGGGCAATGTGTTGTCGCCTTTATATCGAAATTTCAATCAGCGTTGGGCCGATGTTTCCTACATTCCGATGCGGATGAAGAGGGAATCGGTGGAGGTCAATAAGTTGGGAACGCTGACCCTGACTCCGTAGAGGCTGTTGCGAAATTATCGTGGCGTTGTTCGACGGGGCGGCCATCCGCTCCTAGCCGTACTATTCGTACTGTCTTCGTCGTTGCGCCTAGCCACGCTAATGTCGCAACAACCTCTTGGTCATTCTCAAATTTACCTGCAAATGTTTCATATTGTTGCAGTAGTTTGAACCAATGGTGACCGGCGCCGCGCCTTGTATTCATCTTGGATTGCCGATCGCCCGGTCTTATTTACGAGGCTGGGCGCGAAACACATACTTACATCTTTCTGGTGTTCCCTATGATGCCCTTCGACGTTGTTCGGCCTATCATGGGAAATATCGCCAGAACTCATTGGAGTGCCGCTAGTAATTCGGGGGGAAGCATGAATTGGCAATCTCGTTTAATCGTCGCCACGATGGCGATGTTTTGTATTTCGATGGCCGGCGCGGCGGAGTTAAGCGAGGAGCAACGCGCGCTGCATGTGCTCAATCGCCTGGGTTACGGGCCACGTCCTGGGGATGTGGAGCACGTCGTGGCGATAGGTGTTGACCACTATATCGAATTGCAACTGAATCCAGAGAAAATTCGTTTGCCGAATGGGTTGCTGGATCGGCTCGATACCTTGACTTCGCAAGACATGTCGACCGGTGATTTGCTGGCCGAATACATTGCCGCCAACAAAGCAGCAAAAAACGGCGACGAAGTGGCGAAAGACAAGCGCAAGGAAACCTTCAAATTGATTGCCGAGCAAACCGCCGAGGCGCGCCTGGCGCGGGCGATCAATAGCCCGGCCCAGCTTGAGGAAGTAATGGTCGATTTCTGGTTCAATCACTTTAATGTTTTTGAAGGGAAGGGGCAGGATAGGGCCTATATCAGCAGCTACGAGCGCGACGCAATCCGGCCCTACGTGCTCGGCCATTTTCGCGACATGTTGGGCGCCACCGCCAAACATCCGGCCATGCTGTTTTACCTCGACAATTGGCTTTCCGTTGCTCCCGGATTTCAAGCGCCCGGCGGTAAAAATGCCAATCAACAGGTTAATGGGCTGAATGAAAACTATGCACGTGAAGTGATGGAATTGCATACGCTCGGGGTTGATGGCGGGTATACACAACGGGACGTCACCGAATTGGCCAGAATGCTAACAGGCTGGACCTTTGATCCGCGTGAAATGGTCAAGGGTGGCGCGACCTTCCGTTTCGCCCCGCGCCGTCACGATAACGGCGACAAGGATTGGCTGGGCAAGCATATTGGTCCGCGTGGTCAGGCCGAGGGCGAATGGGCGCTAGACATTTTGGCGATGCACCCGGCGACCGCACATCACATCAGCTACCAATTGGCGCAATATTTTGTCAGCGATGTGCCGCCGCCAGCCCTGGTCGATAAATTGGCAAAGCGCTTCCTGGATACGCAGGGAGATATACGCGAAGTGTTGCGCACTTTGTTCGCCAGCCCGGAATTCTGGAATTCCGCGCAGCAGGGTTCCAAGTTCAAGACGCCTTATCAATATGTTGTGTCTTCCGCGCGTGCAACCGGCATGACGGTCGCTAATATTCGTCCTCTGCTCGGTATCTTGAGACAGCTCGGCATGCCCTTGTATGGCTGCCAGACACCGGACGGTTATAAAAATACCGAGGACGCCTGGCTCAACCCAGATGCTCTGACGCGCCGCATCAATTTCGCGACAGCATTGGCATCCGGAAAATTGCCGATTACGCGGAATCCGGATGACGATACCGGGATGGCGGTATCGAAAGAGCAAGCTGTGAAAGTGGCGCAGGCAGAAGCTGTCGATGCGCAACTGTTATTGATCACATTGGGAACATCGATTTCCAGTCGCACCAGAGAAACAATCGGGAAAAATCCACCGGCATTACAGGCGGCGATGGTATTGGGTAGCCCCGATTTCATGCGGCATTGAGTAACGAATAGTCGGCGAGCAACAGACGTCATAGGAGCAGGATCATGAAACGCAGAGACTTCATTCGCATGGCCGCGCTGTCCGGCGGAATACTTATTCCATTCGGTCGCGACGCATGGGCGGCCAGCATGCCCGATGCAGGCCCTACGCAGCGCAAGTTGATCATCATCATGTTGCGCGGTGCGGTGGACGGCTTGAGTGTCGTCGCACCCTATGGCGATTCGGAATACTATCGCCTGCGACCGACCATCGCAGTGCCGCGTCCGGGTCAAGAAAACGGCGCTCTGGATCTGGATGGCTATTTTGGGTTGAATCCATCCTTGGCTTCGTTGCAACCGTTGTGGCAGCAAGGTAAGTTGGCGTTCGTACATGCTTCTGGTTCACCGGATATTACTCGTTCGCATTTTGATGCCCAGGACTATCTTGAATCGGGCACGCCAGGCCGCAAGGGTACGCAAGACGGTTGGATGAATCGCCTGCTTGGGCAGTTACCGGGACCGGTCACGCCGACCCGCGCGGTCAGCATCGGCCCATTGATGCCGCGCATTCTCAGCGGACGCATAGAAGCGTCGAATATCGCGTCAGGCGCGGCCGGTTCGCGCCCGACCTTGCTGGATCGACCACAAGTCGGCAAAGCCTTCGATCAGCTTTACCAGGGTGACGACAAGTATTCAAAAACCTTCCAGCAAGCGCAAGAGACGCATAAGGAAGTAATGAGTTCAATGGATGATGAAATGCAAGCCGCAAATGGCGGTGCGCCGTTGCCGAATGGTTTTCCCGACGATGCGGGCAGGCTGGCACATTTGATGCGTAACGATCCGAATGTCCAGTTTGCCTTCTTGGCCTTGGGCGGGTGGGACACGCATGCCAATCAAGGCTCGGTGAAGGGGCAATTGGCCGGGCATTTAACCCCGCTTGGAACCGGCTTGGCGAGCCTGGCTCAGCAGCTTGGGTCAATGTTCGATGACACGACCATCGTTGTCATGTCGGAGTTTGGCCGGACCGTCAAACAAAACGGCAACAATGGCACCGATCACGGGCATGGAAACGTAATGTGGGTACTCGGTGGCTCGGTAAACGGCGGCAAGGTGTATGCTGATTGGCAGGGCCTGGATGTCGGTCATTTGTACGAAGGGCGCGATGTGCCGGTTACCACTGATTTTCGCTGGGTATTGGCGCAAATTGCCGAACGCCATCTGCGCATGCCGGATGCCCGTTTGCAACAGGTATTTCCCAACCTATCGGGACGCTCGCCGAACTTCAATTTGCTGCGTGCATAGATTCGCTTCATCTTTCGTTTAGGATGAGAGCGGCGCTGTTGTGATACTTGCCACTGTCGTCGTGACAGTGGCAGCGATGTATTTTCTTGAATTCTGGAGATTGTGCGCTAGACTCAATCTTCCAGATATGGCTTTTTTGCCACATCCATCCCGCAGCGATAACAAGCCCTTGCCAATACTAAACTGTACCTAACATACAACGCTTTTTCATTGCGCCCATCGTTGCCGGTTGAACGTAAAAATTGAAGGAGTCGACATGCTTACGCTTACGTATGCCCTCGTCGCACTATCAGTCGAACAAAAAAAGGTGCAGGGGCGATTGTTGGAGTTGCAACAAGGCCTGCAAAAAGAACGCAGCAGAAAGTTAAATGCCGAGCAATCCGAATTGGAGTCTTTGCTTGCCGATTTTGTACTGCTGGATGACGCTTGTCGCTCCAGAAATATGGAGCTCTATGTGCTGCCTGCGGTTCGATCTGCAACTTCCGAAGCCGACTCGTTGTTGGCGGATATTGAAACCATGACGTCGATGGGGCGCATCATCCTGCGAAACGTGCGTACAAATTTACGTAGAGTTGCGTCGCAAGGATCAGTCGGGGTCAACGATTTCTTCGATTCGCTAGAATCGTATTGTCAAAACCTGATGAAACGATTGACGACCGAGGAATTGCATATTTTGCCGCTCGCCCAACGCGTTATTTCAAGCGACGAATGGTTTGACATCGCCGCCAAGTTCATTTCCCACGAGTCCGAAAAACACCCGAGGAAAATGTTTGATCAGGAGAGTGTCAGTATCTTGCCGATTCCTCGTGTGACCGAAAATATGTATCTGACCGCCAATTGATTCAATTTGGCCATTCTACGAGACCCCATTCTGCCTGCCGCTTACGCTAACCAGGCAAATAGCGACGACGCCCTGCATGCGGCACCCTTGACCGGCGCCGTCAGTGCAAAGCGTTTGTGCCTGCATCCCGATACCAATGTTAAACAAGGTATGCAGATTGTCATCCGCAATTGCCTGGTTCACATATCAAGTAACGCAGCAGGCGTGTTGACAGGCGGCGATATTGAATGCATTCATCAAATGCGGGTTGGCTTGCGCAGGTTGCGTTCCGCGCTGAAAATTTTCGACCCGCTGAAACCTTGTCCCGCGCGTATGCAGGCGGAGCTAGGGTGGTTGACTGCCAAGCTAGGCGAGGCGCGTGATTGGGATGTGCTGGAAACCTCCACGATCCCATCCTTGTCTACGCGCGAACTGGATATCCCGGTTTTGGCAGTACTGCAAAGATATGTTCATCGGGAAGCACTGCGAAAACATCGCAGTGCAAGCGTTGCGCTTGCTTCGGCGCGCAGTACGCGATTGTGGCTAATGCTGGAGCGATGGCTGGATGATTCGAGCGATACACCGATGCCATCGAATGAGCAATATCTGCCGGTGTTGCAAGATTTTGCACTGCAACATATCCAGCATTTTCATAAAAAGCTGCTTGAACGTTGTGTTGCAATGGATGTCGCCGATGTTGAGAGCCGCCATCAGGTGCGCATAGGGGCGAAGAGGCTGCGCTATGCGATCGATTTCTTTGCCTCTTACTATCCAAGGAAATCGGCCGATCTCTTCATGGCAACCCTTGCCGATCTGCAAGATACTCTCGGCGCATCGAATGATACTGCAGTGGCCGACCGTCTACTGCGCCTGCTAGCACAACAGCATCCCGACCTAACTGAAATCTGCGCCTATATTCGAGGTTACGTGGCCGCAGCAGATGACTGCCGTCGGCTTGGATTGGGAAAGCAGATTCGCCGCTTTTCGGCGTTGAAAAAACTGCGGCTGCGAGCTGTGTGACGCGACTCAAGTCGACTTACTGACGAGTTTCTCGATCCCGCCGGCGCATTGCTGCGAAAATTCGCGCCAATCGTTTTCCACGCATTCAGCCATATGCGATGCGATTTCCAGCAGCGCATCCAGTTTCTTGCGTTGGCTGCCGAATTCGATCAAGGCATCCGCATTGGCTGAGCCTTGCCGCCCGGACGAACGCAATTGCGCCCAAGCCGCGATCGCGCCGAATTCGCGCATCAACAGGTTGAGCTGTTTCGGGTGCGCGGAAGCGCCTTTTAGATTCACTCGGTCTTGCGTTGGCTGCAAACCCTTCAACAAGAATGACTTACCTTCAATCTGCACCGCTTCCAGGAAGGCAGGGGGGACAGCTTGCATGCGTGCACCGATGGTTGCCACGCGCTGCGCTTCGGATAGCCACTTCGATTGTGCGAACGGCGTATGCGCGCTGAGGCAGGATGGAATACTGGCCTTGAGATCAAGTATGAAATTTCCGTCGACGCCGCCTTTGCCTTCGATCAGGATCACGAATCGTTCCAGCCCAAGGCTTCCGGTTCCTGCGATGCGCCGCGCGATATCGATGATATTGAAAAATGCCGGGGTTTCCTTGGCTGCGGCATAGGCTTTCATCCAGCGCTGTATGCTTAGTTTGTCGGCGTCGTTGGCTGGCAAAGCCTTGCCGTGCGTGGTGCAGATAACGCGATGCTTGGAAGCTGCGGTGGTCCTGCTTTCGATAAATTCCTGGCGTTTGCGGCCTTCCAGTTGCTTGAATAATTCGCCGACCAGGCCATCGGCGCAATCCCGGTCTATCCAGCGCGCCTTGCCGAGGCTTAGCGCGTCCGCATAGCTATGCAGGCAAACCTTGCACAACTCGAGCGCTTCTTCGCGTCTGAGCGACAGTGCGGGAGCGGCAATCAGGATACTGGTCAATAAACGAAGGATTTCCCATGAACACGGAGCCAGAATCGCTTCGTCAAAATCATTCATGTCGAAATAGACCAGGCGGTTTTCCGCCTTGTAAGTACCCAGGTTCTCCAGATGCAAATCGCCGCAAATCCATGCTGCCGGGGCTTCTTGCAAAATCGGATGCTGCGGCAATTGCTCAAAGAACAGGTGGCAAGTGCCGCGCAAAAAAGAAAAGGCGTTGGATGTGATCGCTTGGTACTTCAGCAACAATCGTTCCGGGTCTCGACCGGCATTGTAGCGAACGATTTTTTCGGTCGTTGAGAGTGTCGATTGTTGCTTCATGGTTGTCTCTTGATAGTGGTTGGTTAACCGAAGCGCCTAGCGCAAATTTCCGGTGTGTCCCAGTGAATAGCGACCCGGTTGCGGCCACACAGCCACTCCGTGTGGTTCCTTGCCAACCGGGATGCTTTTGGTTTCGCCGGTGCTGGTGTTGATGCGATAGACAACATTGTCGAAGCGCCCCGACAGCCAGATGTATTGGCCATCCGGTGTAACGTTGCCCATATCGGGACTGCCGCCGCCGGGAATCGGCCAGACCGATTCCACTTTGTTGGTGGCAAAGTCGATGACTGCTAGGCTACCCTTGCCATGCTTTTTGCCGTGAATTTCCCGCGAACCGCGATTTGCGACGTACAGCTTTTTACCATCGCGACTTGGGTAGAGTCCATGCGTACCGATCCCAGTGGGTACGAAACCGATTTGGGTAAAGGAATCGCCATCGACCAGGAACACGCCGTCGGCTTCCATGTCGGCGACATACCAGAACTTACCGGTAGGGCCGACCCGTACATCTTGCGGCATGCCGCTGGTGCTGCTGCAAATCTGCGCAGGCAGGCCATCTGGCGCCGGCAGCAGAGTCTTTGGCACATCGCGTTTAGAGAGCTTCAGATAGCCGATCACTTTGTGATTGACCATGTCGATCTTGGCCAATGCCCCATTGAATTCGCAGGTGAACAATGCGTACTTGCCGTCGATGGAAAAGTCGGCATGGTTGATTCCGGCGCATCCGGGCGTTGCAAGTGATTCCTTGAGTTCCATGGTATGCGGATCACGAAAATCCAGACGCTTGCGACTTTCTGCTACCACAATGGCAGAGCGGCCATCCGGCGTGAAATACATATTGTATGGATCATCGACCGCGATCGCCTTGCCGGGTTTGCCGGTCTTCGGATCGATAGGGGTCAGGCTTCCGGTCGAGCGGCCTTCGGCGTTGTTGGCTACCCATAAGGTTTGCAGGTCCCAGGACGGCACGACATGCTGCGGATTGAAGCCGACCTTGAAGGTCTCGATGACTTTCATCGTTTCAGGGTCGATGACCGTCACATCGCCGGAGGTATGATTCGGAACGTAGATGCGATTCAATGCACCGCTGACTGCCGGGCTGAAATGCCCGCTTGCAATTTCGCTATACAGATTGGACTGATCGATTACCGGCGGCATGCCGGGAACAGTTTCTATCGCGGCATTGGCTGCAGCTCCTGCCACGCCAAGTGCCAGGAAGGCTGCACAAAATAACTTACTACGGTGTTTCTGCAAATACATAAATGCTCCAACTATTAAATATTTTAGGTACCAAGACCAGAATGTGGTCTATACCAATCGATTTTTGTTACGGGCGCGCGGTAGCCTTCTTGATGGCGGCAATTGTTTTTTCCATCACCACATCAATGCCTGGCTGCCCTAAATCCGCACTGGCGCGGCGCGGATCACCATATACGCCTTGGGTAGCCGATGGTTTGGCTGCCGATTTTAATTGATCCTGGCGAACCAGTTGCGGGTCCAGCGCCAGCATTAACGAGGTATCTGCCAATCCGGCGTGGGTACCGATTTCATCGCTCGAATAGCCGTGGCTTTTCAGGTAATGCACGTATTCGTTTTGGGTTGCCAGGTAATATTCGGGCAATGCATGCGCGCGCACGGATGTCGCTGCCCATTCCCGATTCAGGCTATCAGCAACGATCTTAAGGTCGGCCCGGTAGCCGCCGTGATCGCCCAGGAATACCACATCGTGAAAGCCATGTAACTTGAAACTACGTGCGGTGGATTCGAGCATCTTTTCGAAGACGTCGTCCGTGACGGTAATCGTTCCCGTGAAACGCATATGGGCGGTCGGCGGCGTAATGCTGCCCTCGGGAACGTAGGCGATGACCGGGGCTACGATTGCATTTCCAAGGCTTCGGGCAATCTTCTCTGAAAGCATTTTGACGCGCACATTATGCTTGCCGAGAGCCATGTAGGGGCCGCTTTGCTCGGTGCCGCCGATCGGGATGATGACGGTGGTTTTTCCGGCATTTATCTGGGACTGCAGTTCGGTCCAGGTCAAATCTTCCAGGAATACGCTGGAAACATTTTCGGCAAATGCGCTTTGTGATCCTAGAAACACCAGAGCGGCGAGCAGGAATTGAAATGCTTTAAAAATCATGTAGGAGGGTGGCGTGACGTCGAGTAAAAAGGTGGCTCATCCTTGCTGGAGGGCAAATCCAGAATGCCATCTTACTTGGAGCGTCCAGAATGCTTGTAGGTTCGGCTAAATTTGTTCATTTGATAGCGGCATTATCGCATCAAAACCCCATAAATACGATTTTTTGGCCAATTTACGACCCAATCATTAATATCGTGTCGTCAAGGTGGTCAACCAGTCGGGCGAAATGGACAAGATCCAGGTTTCAATTGATCTGTCGGCGCCGGTCAGGATGGTAATGCCAATCGCTAACAAGAGCACAGCAAGTAACGATTTCCCCAATTTTGCAACCGAAAAAAGGCGGTTGCGCATTGCCGTCAACGTCGCTCTCGACAGAGAGCCCAAAAGGATCAGCGGAGTGCCGGCCCCAAGCCCGAATATCAGCATCAGCAAGGCGATTTGGGCGAGGCTTTTACCTTGCGCGGCCAAGGTGCTCGCCGCGCCCAGGGTCGGGCCGACGCAGGGACTCCATACCACGCCGAGCAATAGGCCGATCGTGAATTGCCCTGGCAGCCCCTGTAAATCAATTTTTGACAATAGCCGGTTTCCGGCATCGCTGATGCCGGATGTGGCGGACGCGAAAACTTGTTGCAATGCGCTCGAAAGAAGCAGGATCGCCAATAAAATCAAAATGACGGCAGCGATTTTTCTGAAAATCTCCGGCTCGATTCCCAGCGAGGCGCCAATAGTGGCAAGAAACAAGCCGAGCAGCGTAAATGACAGCGTCAAACCGGCTGCCAACGCATAGCTGCCGTAGCGATGTTGGGCGGCCGCCGCGCCGATGAGAATTGGCAACAACGGCAGTACGCAAGGCGAAAGCGTCGACAAGACGCCGGCCAAATATCCTAGGCCATAGGTGCCGAGGCCGAATTCCATTAGATTGACGCGATGGGTATCAAAGTGCCTGGTCAAATAGGGCGCTGATATCTGCTTTACTCGTTTGCCCGGTGGAACGGGTTACTTCCTTGCCACCTTTGAAAACCACGAATGTGCTTTGCTGCGTGACATGTAGCGACTTTTTCAATGCAATTTCCTGATCGTAGTTCGCCAAAAATAGTGTCACGCCGTTCAGCCTGGGGTTACGCATGACGTCTTCAACGATCGGTTTTTGCGCTTTGCAAGTAGGACACCAATCGGCATAAAAGTCGACGATGACCGGTTTTCCCTGTGCGATCAATTGATCATATTGGGATTGGACAAACGGCGTTTCGCCAGCTTGCGCGGAAAGCGATGAAGCGAAAAGTGCCGAGGTGAGCAGGAATGAAGTAATGATTTTCAGCATGGTCAATAGTCCTTTGCGTACTTTGTGATGAAGGTCAGTCGTGGCAAGGGCGATATTTCTTACAGATCTGCTTGAAAATACGTCCTTGGTCCTGGCTAAGACTGCGTTATCGAGGTTAACGGCTCAACTTGCATCGATGCAACCTGGTTCCGCCCCGCATTCTTGGCATCGTACAAGGCTGCGTCAGCGGTTGAAATTAATTGCCAGGAATCAATTAATGGGGTCGGCGTTATCGATGCGGCACCGATACTGACGGTAACATTGCCAAATTCAGAGCCGGCGAAAGTTAATTTGAGTTCTTCTATCGCTGAACGAATTCGCTCTGCGACGACATTCGCGCCATCGAGCGCGCTATTGGGCAGAATTACCGCAAATTCTTCGCCGCCATAGCGTGCCACCACGTCGCTGGCCCGCTGCATTTGATTGGCCATCGTGGTTGCGACACGCTTAAGGCATTCGTCGCCGGCAATATGTCCGTAGGTGTCGTTGTATTTCTTGAAATGATCGACATCGACCATCAGCAGGGAAAGCGGTTGCAAATCTCGCATCGTGCGTCGCCATTCGATCTTCAAGGTCTCATCGAATGAGCGCCGGTTTGCAATTCCGGTGAGTCCATCATGATTAGCCAACTCCTGCAGGGCGGCCTGCGCCAGCTTTTGCAAGGTCATATCGCGCAAGGTCTCGACAACGGCAATCAGCTTGCCATCGCGGTCATAGATGGGGCCGGCATCGATCGCCAAATAGAGCCGGGCGCCCTGATGCGGCATGACGCACCAGTTTTCAGCATATAAACCATAGCGCGGCTCCGTGACAGCGCCATGTTCGGGATAAAAACTGTCGACCTCATTGGTTCGTTCCTGCGCGATGAGATCGGCCAGGCATGGCCGCTGCACATTATAGAAACCGCGCCAGTGATTGGATGTGCCGATCATGTCTGCAGCGGCGATGCCGGTCAGCCTTTCGCAGGCATGGTTCCAGATCATCACGCGGCATTGGGTATCCAACACAAAGGTCGGCACCACCAGATGCTCCATCAGGTTGACGGCAAATCCGCGCTCCGCTTCGTTGGTGGAGAGAAAGGTCGAATGCAGTGACTTGTCCGTATGTTTCATATTTGTCCCGTAAATATCTCGACAATTCCTCAAAACACTGCAATACAGGTTGCGGAGAACAATATGCTCGTCATTTAACTATTCTACGCCTCAACCAGAGGCCTATTCCATCGACATTTTGCCATGCTAGAATCAGGCTAACTATCCATGCGGCAACTTTTGTTGGCCAAAAGGAGGAAACAGCCTATCCCCGAAGACTCTAAGGATCCAACATTGACCGATATTGAGCATAGTTTGAACATGGCGAATGCGCTGGACGCGGTGCCAGCTGATGATTTGGATGCGATGGCGGAAATATTTGGCAGCGATTTTCCAGAATTGGCGTCTTTGTTTCAAGCGGATAGCCAGAAAAGGATAGCGGCCCTGTATCAAGCAGCAGCGCAGGGCGATTACGCGGAAATGATACGGCTGGCGCATGTGTTTAGCGGCAGCGCTTCCTCTATGGGGGCTAGCTACCTGGCGTTTTTATGCAAAACCTTTGAAGCGCAAATTCAATCGGGATTGTTCACCGACCTGGAGCCGCGGTTGCAGGCCATCGAAGCAGAATATGCCCGGACCGATAACCGCCTGCAATTGTTACTGAAAGCAGTGTGATCCCATAGTAAATAACTATTTGTCAGATCGACACAATCAATTTTGTGGCAAGATCGACAGGTGATTAAATGTCACACTTTCTTCCATTCCGTTCCCCCGCCAATAAAGGAAACACGATGAGACATTCATTACTCTTAAGCGCCTTGCTGCTGGCTGGAATTGCTCATGCTGCCGACGTGGTCATATCCGTGCCTTTGAACATTGTGGACGAGAAGGGGATCGTCAGCTCCGCAGGTGACGTCGCCATTTCTGAATCCCCGTATGGTTTGATTTTCACCCCGAATTTGAGCGGATTGCCGGCCGGTATTCATGGTTTTCATGTGCATGAAAATGCGTCGTGCGATCCTGGCGTCAAGGATGGCAAGCCGGTAGCCGCACTGGCAGCCGGCGGCCATTGGGACCCGACGAAAACAGGGCATCATGCCGGCCCCTATGGCGATGGCCATATGGGCGATCTGCCTGCCATTTATGTAGGGGCAGACGGCAAGGCGACTTATCCGGTGCTGGCTCCTAGACTGCATTCGCTGGATGCCTTGCATGGCCACGCATTGATGGTGCATGTCGGTGGCGACAATCATGACGATCACCCCATGCCTTTGGGCGGCGGCGGTGCCCGTCTTGCCTGTGGCGTCATCAAGTAAGAGCAGAGCAGGGTGGCGAACCGGCCACCCAAGGTTCGTTGAGTCGAGCCAGCGTTCAAGCCGTCAATCGACATGGAGAGCATTCAATGAAATTCTGCATCAACAAGAAAATCTTGCTGGCGACAACAGCACTCGGGATGTTGTCATGGGGCGTGTTCGCTGCAGATTCGGTTAAATCGACCGCTCCTGTGAACTCGGCAACCCCGGACGCCACCATCTGCAGTGTCAGTGGCATCGATCGCACCATTCCGTTTCCGGTCGGCGACAAGGCACTTTATTTCGTCAACATCAGGGATGGCGACAAGGTGCATTCACCGTTCAGGGTCGTGTTTGCCGTGTCCGGCATGGGTGTGGCTCCGGTTGAAGCCGGTAAGATTGACGGCACCGGGCACCACCATATCCTGATCGATCTCGATTTACCTCCTGATATCAAGGCGCCGATCCCATTCGACAAGCCCGACGAATATCTGCACCAGCACTACAAGCATTTCGGTAAAGGCGAGACCGAAACTGTATTAAATCTTCCGCCGGGCAAACATAAGTTGCGGTTGATGTTTGCAAACCATCAACATATCCCCTACTATATCGCCAGCAAAGAAATTTCCATCGAAGTTTTGCCGACGGCGAAATGAGTTGACGTCTTCGTTGACAAGCCCGCAGTGGTAGGCGGGCTTGTTGCGATTGCGTGGCGCATATGCGGGAACAATATCTGCCGGAGCGAGATTTTTCGCCGTCGACGAATATACCAAACCAAGCAAGTTAAAAATTTTTACCCATTTTTTATGTGCAGGTAGGTAAACTTGTTGGATGGCTCCGCAACAGAATAAAAAACAATGAATTTATCAAACTTCAAGGAAGCCTTTAGCGGCTTCGTCCAGACGCATGGTCTTGCGCGGCATTTTCGTCGTTTCGGTTTATCTGATTTTATCGATCGCAGCGAAAGCGAAAAAGAGCTGCCCGCTGCATTGCTCCAGAAATTGCGCGATGCCGGGACGTCGCCGGTCGACACCTTATTGAAAGAGTTGACAACCCATCTCGAAGGACTGACTGATCAGCAAGCGGACAACATTCGATTGCAGGTTGGGTTGAATGAGTTTGAACAAGAGAAAAAATTGCGCTGGTGGATGCATCTGTGGCTTTGCTACAAGAACCCGTTCAGCCTGCTGTTGACCGCGCTGGCAACGATCTCTTATTTTACCGATGACGCGCAAGGTGCAGTCGTCATCGGCGCAATGGTTGCACTGGGGACGATCATTCGCTTTGTGCAGGAAACGCGCTCCAATAAAGCCGCGGAGAAGCTGAAAGCCATGGTCAGCAATACCGCAACCGTGTTGCGGCGCCATGCTGCGGATGACTTGCTGGCGACGACGCGCGCGTATTTTAATTTCCCGAATGATAGAAGGCAAGCGCGCAGAATCGAATTGCCGATTGCACAGATCGTTCCCGGCGACGTTATTCATTTGTCAGCCGGCGACATGGTGCCGGCCGATGTGCGTCTTTTATCGGCCAAGGATTTATTTGTCAGCCAGGCGGCGATGACCGGCGAATCCCTGCCGGTGGAAAAATTTGCCGAGCCGTGCAGCGACCAGGTAATCAATCCGATCGAGATGGGCAACCTGTGTTTCATGGGCACCAATGTCGTCAGCGGCACGGCCCGCGCGGTGGTGGTCAATACCGGAAAGAACACCTGCTTTGGCGTTATCGCGCAACGCATTCTCACGACCGATAGGGCGCCGACCTCATTCCAGCGCGGCGTCAACGAAGTTAGTTGGCTGTTGATCCGATTTATGCTGGTAATGGTGCCGTTTGTGCTGCTCATCAACGGGTTTACTAAAGGTGACTGGTGGGAGGCCTCGCTGTTTGCCTTGTCGATTGCCGTTGGCCTTACGCCGGAAATGCTGTTGATGATCGTAACCGCCACCCTTGCAAGAGGGGCGATTTTCATGTCGCGCAAGAAGGTCATTGTCAAACGGCTGGACGCGATCCAGAATTTCGGCGCCATGAATGTTTTGTGCACGGATAAAACCGGCACCCTGACGCAAGACAAGATTGTGCTGGAACGGCATACCGACGTGTTTGGCGGTATCTCTTCCGAGGTGCTCGATTACGCCTATTTGAATAGTTACCACCAGACCGGCCTCAAGAATCTGCTGGATGTTGCGGTATTGGAGCACGTCGAATTGCAGAGCAAATTGACAGACACACGGCGATTCCAAAAAATCGATGAGATCCCTTTCGATTTTCAACGCCGCCGCATGTCGGTCATCGTCTCGGAAGCGGAGGGGGCGCATCTGTTGATTTGCAAAGGGGCGGTGGAGGAAATACTTGCCGTTTGCGCCAAAGTAAAGACCGCGGATGGAGTGGTGCCGCTGTCGGAGCAAATGCTGGCGCAGGTGCGTGCGCTGACGTCGGATCTGAACGAGGAAGGCTTGCGGGTTGTGGCGGTCGCCGCCAAGGAAACCAATGCCGACAAGCATACCTACGGTGTGGTCGATGAATCGGCGTTGACGCTGGTGGGCTATATTGCTTTCCTCGATCCACCGAAGGAATCGACTGCACCCGCAATCGATGCCTTGCAGCGCCATGGAGTGCGCGTGAAGGTGCTGACCGGCGATAATGACAAGGTGACGGCCAAGGTTTGCCGCGAAGTTGGGCTTGAATGCGCACGGATTCTGGTTGGCGCCGAGATTGAATTGATGTCGGATAG
>Ga0302315_10001785_pt1 | contig 21175 bp, 11 predicted proteins | sample III_Palsa_N3_1_FD_200532 | JGI IMG/M metagenome (GOLD analysis project Ga0302315, IMG submission 200532) | Peat permafrost microbial communities from Stordalen Mire near Abisko, Sweden - III_Palsa_N3_1 | ecosystem: Environmental > Terrestrial > Soil > Palsa > Peat permafrost | place: Sweden...
TATCATTTAAGGTTACTTCTTTTTGCGCATAACCATGCATGGTTGTACCCCAAAAAGCTATAATACTTATCAATAATACCCTTAGCAAATGCTTAATCATTTCTCAAAATCACAAATCGTATCAATCCCGGCAAACAAGCGCTAACAGGCATGATGGTTTTCAATTGGCGCCACAATATTAAATAATAATTTAATTTATTTCTGTTTTAATCCTAATGCTTGCAAGTAACCTTCGTTTGATGTACAGTTCTCAAACCGCGAGTTTTCTATCATGCCATATAAAGCCTGTTTAATTTCGTCGCGGTTTGCCGGGGCTGCTTTGCGTATGTTTTTAAAATTAAAGCGTGTAGTATCATCGGCATAAGCTATTATTTTATCATAGCCGGCAGGTGTTTTAAAGGTTACCATGCAGCTGGCATTATCCATTTTTTTGTAAGGCCAGTACGTCCAGCCTATGCTATTATCATTTAGTAATTTTGTAAAATCGCTTATCCAGCCGTTGTTATTCTCGCCGGTTTCGCCACAGTAAATGGGCACATTGTATTTATCGCGATAATCCAGGTATTCCTGTATAACATCCTGTGTGGTTTTTGTCCAGTATTTATGAAAAGTATAAACCAGTTTCGGGTCGAAGGGCGGGCCAAACATTTTCATTTTGCTATCCCATTGTGCACCACCCAAAATAACAATGTGGTTCCTGTCGACCGTGCGGATTGATTTGGTTATTTCTTTATATAGAGGTTCCAGATAGGGGTTAAATTCATCCTTATTAAAGTAGGTAGCAATAGGCTCGTTTAGTAAATCGTAACCCAATACAGCGGTTTCATTTTTATAATGGGCGGCAATACGTGTCCATATTTTTACGGTTAAAGCCCGGCTATCCGCGCTTTGGTAAAGGAAAGGATAGCCATAGCCGTCGTCAATATTATCGCCGGTTTGGCCGCCTGGCGCGCAGTGCATATCCAGTATCACATATATACCCTCGGCTTTGCACCAACTGATAATAGGGTCGAGCAATTCAAAACCACGGTTAGGGTTGTTTTCGCCCAGGTAATCTTCGTAAGTAAAAAGGCGGTAGTTAAAAGGTATGCGCAGGGTGTTTATACCGCTGCTTTTAAGGAAATGTATATCGGCACGTGTTATAAAGTTATCAAGATATTTTTGCCAGAAAACACGTGTTTCATCAGGCCCAATCAGTTCGTTAAAAGTCTCATTAATTAAGCGCGGCGAGTTTGCCCATTTAAACTTAAACATATAGCCTTCGGGTATCAGCCAATTGCCCGTATTGGTGCCCCGCATCAGGAATGGCTTTCTATCAGACCCTATAATTTCCTTTCCTTTTACCGAAATGAATTTCTGGTTTTGCGCTATTAATTTAACAGGGGCCATAGCCAAAAGCGCGGCTATAATAAGGTGATATTTTTTCATCATTCTTATAGTTTATTTTAAAAAAAATTGTGATAAGGTTTAATCTATCGGCAGTCTGTTGGTTCTTTTTAAGTCGTTCATAACTTTTTCTGAGGCATCGGCATATATAGCAATATGATGATTGCGAACCAGGTAAGGTACGGCCCTACCGCTGCCCGAAATACCCACCGCAATTTTGTTTGATGGTGTTGCAGGCATGTGGCAATCAATACAGTTGTTTTTTATCATTGCGCCAATTTGCGGCGCCATTTTGCAAAAATTATGATTTGCCTCAGTATGGCAATTCATGCATCGTTGCGAGAACAGTGCAACCTGGTCACGCTCATTACTATGCAAATTATGGCAGGTTGCGCAATCCATTTTGCTTTGTATATAACACTGGCTGCTTTGCAGTAACTGGGTTTGGTTGCCATGCACATCCAGCTTTTTAGGGTCCTGCACTTGATAAAGTTCGGGCAGCCTGAAATCTTCAATATGGTCTGTAGCCTTAAAATCGAACGTTGGCCGCAATACCATACCCGAGTTACCCGAATGGCAAACCGCACACATATTTACTTTTTGCGCCCGTGTTAACGAGGCATAGGTAGTAATGTACCTGGCTTTCTTTTCTTCAGGAAAATCAGTTTGGTAATTAACATGGTTGGTAGCAGGGCCGTGGCAGCGTTCGCAATCAATACCTAATATTACCGCCTTTTTATCAAAATCCATTTTCCTGGTTAAGCTCTGGCTTTCCGACGGCAGTTGCTGAAAATAAGACGAATGGCAATCCAGGCACCCGGTACCTATTGGCCTGCTAAAATCGGCATAAGTACTGTCGTAACCTGGGCTGTTGGTCCAGCTATGCAATGATTTGAAGTACGACATAGGTAGCTGGTAAAGCTCATTGCCTTTCCAGTATAAATAACTTTGGGCTTTTACACCGCCAAAAGTTATATCAAACCGATGCGAGTTTAACACCTTACCATTTAAATAAGCCACCTGGTACAAACCGCTGTCGCGCTTTTCCATTACCACCTTAAGGTTTTTGCTGAAGTAAAATACATTATGCCCCGGCGCAAAACTGCCGCTTATACTGTGCACATCGGCCAGGCGTGTGCTGGAAAAATGCGCGGTGTGTAAATAATCATCGTAAATATCCTTATGGCATTTTATACATGTTGATGAACCCGCGTATATAGGGCCGCGTGGGTCGGGCGGTGGGCTGCTAAAAATATCGCATTGCGAAATTATCGCCAGCAGCGGTATAGCAAAAATTAAAGCCAGTAATAGTTTCCTGTTACTTATCATCAGTATTTACTAATTGTATCCAATAACAAATTATTGCCTGTAATTTTCATACGGTTTACTTAACAATAAGCGTGGTGATAGAATGCGGCAAACTGGTTGTATTTGCAGCCATACCTTTTATCCACAAATTGTATGGCAGCGTTTCATCGGTTAAGTTTAATACGATAACCACCAGGTTATTGTTACTGTTTATAAAAGCAGTTGTTAACAATTGGTCTCGGTTTGATGAGCTGATGATACGCTTTGCACCCGGCCTCACAAATTTGGAAAAATGGCCTATATAATAATAGGAGTTCATATAGGTTAACTCGCCTGTTTTGGTATCGGCAATAATGGGTGCAAAACAGTAGTTGCCCACATGGTTGGGGCCGCCTTTTTCGTCTAAAAGCACATTCCAGTCTGTCCAGCCAACAACACCGTTATTAAAATCGTTCACCATTGATTTTCCATATAGCTCACCCCATTTCCACTGGTTAATGGCGCTTGCATCAAAACTATCACTACAGCCTTCGGTAAACAGCAGGTTTTTGGTAGGAAATGCCTCACGCACACGCTGAATGTTATCAAAAACATCATGCACATACCAATGGAAGCCTGTGCCCCAAACATATTTGGCGGCTTCGGGGTCTTCCAATATAGTGCTTGCGCGCTGGTAAATCAGGTCGCGGTTATGGTCCCAGATAAATAATTTTTTATCGGCCAATCCATCTTTGTGCAGGGTTGGGCCTAAATAGTTCTTTATAAAATCGCGCTCATCCTCGGCAGTGTAGATACATGATTCCCATTTTTGGGTAGCCATAGGTTCGTTTTGTACCGATAAACCCCAAATGGGTATACCCTCTTTTTCGTAAGCCTTGATAAACTTTACATAAAAGTTGGCCCAGGCCTGGTCATATTCAGGCTTTAGCTTGCCGCCGTGCAGCATATCGTCGTTAGTTTTCATCCATGCGGGTGGGCTCCATGGGGTAGCAAATAAAGTTAGTTTGCCGCCCGCTGCCGCAATTGCCTGCTTAATGAAAGGTATACGGAATTGCTCATCATGGGCAACGCTGAATGTTTTAAGCGATACATCATTATCGGCAACGTAGCTGTATGAATCGCTGGAAAAATCGCAGCTTTGGATATTGGTACGCGCCAGGGTATAGCCTATGCCGTTGCTTTTATTATAATAGGCATTTAAAATTTCATCCTGCTTTGCTTTTGGCAGTTTGTAAAAGGTTTCGGCCGAAGCATCGGTTAATGCCCCGCCAATGCCTAAAACGGATTGAAAGGTTTTTGCCGGGTCCACAAAAATACAGGCTTCTGTTTCCAGTGGCTGAGCATGCGGTTTAAAGGTTAAAATAGCGGTTTGTGTTATGCGGTAGTCTGTATTTTGGGCAGTAGTAAACACAACTACCGATTTATTTTTTGCCGAATAAGGCTGTGTTGTTTTCACCTGTGCGTTTGCTAAAAAAACACAAGCGTTTAGTAGCAGTATTGATAATATTTTTTTCATTTATAAAGTATTCTTTAAATAATTATAATTCTCCCTTGCCTGTTAACCTGATATCGCGCGACGAGCTGCCCACAATAAAATCAAAAGTGCCGGGGTCCATCACCCATTCATTTTTAACATCATTAAAATATTGAAAGGCATCCTTGTTTAAGGTTAGTGTAACCTGCTTCGTTTCGCCGGGCTGCAGGAACACTTTTTCAAAGCCTTTCAACTCCTTATCAGGACGTGGCAATGTTAGTTTTTCCTGCTTAACGTATAGCTGTGCGACTTCGGCACCGGCCACGCTTCCTGTATTTTTTATGCTGAAGGTAACTGTCGCTTTATCGCCGGCTGTTTTAACATCCAGGTCGCTGTACTTAAAGTTGGTGTACGATAACCCGAAACCAAACGGAAACTGCGGCTCAACATTAAAGGTATCGTAGTAGCGGTACCCTACATATATATCATCAAAGTAATTTACGGTTACACCATTGCCCGGAAACTGGCCTAACTTAATTGCAGGCGCATCCGCCAGTTTTTTAGGGAAGGTCATCGGTAACTTGCCTGATGGGTTTACCTGGCCGAATATGATCTTCGCCAAGGCATTGCCGCCTTCCATGCCGGGGTACCATGCCTGTAATATGCCTTTGGTTTTATCAACCCATTGCGACATATCTATCGGGCCACCGCCCATCAGTACCACTACGGTATTGGGGTTGGCTGCTAAAACCGCCTTTATTAATTCATTTTGCCCAAAAGGCATATCCATGTTGGGTTTATCAAAACCTTCGGCATCATAGGCATTATCAGCCCAAACACTGTAATTATAACCATGTGTCCAGCCGCCCACTATAATGGCGACATCGGCTTTAGCCGCTGCCTGCGCTGCCTGCTTTATCATATCAGCATTAGGGCCGGCGCCCCTGGCAATATTATAGCCTTTGGTATAGGTAATATTTACATTATTGCCTGCTATGTTTTTCAATCCCTGTAACGGGGTTATCTCATAAAAAGCCTTCACCTGCGAGCTGCCGCCACCCATTGATTGCTTCCTGTCGGCATTATAACCAATTACGGCTATTGATTTTACATTTGGTTTTAACGGCAATATGTTATCCGCATTTTTAAGCAGCACAATGCCTTCTTCGGCAACTTTTAAAGCGGTTTGTTGATGTTCTTTGGTATTGTATTCGCCTTTTTTACGCTGGCCGTCTATCATGCCGGTTTTAAACATTACATATAATAAGCGGCGCACTTTTTCATCCACCAGGCTTACGGGTATTTTGCCGCTTTCCACCAGGCGCACTACGGTATCGCCTAAAAAGAATTTGCTGTAATCGGCTTTCGGCTTCATATCCAAATCGGTACCCATTTCAAGGTCGGTACCGTTCCATAATGCTTGTGTGGTGCTATGTACCGCACCCCAATCGCTGATAACCGCGCCTTTAAAACCCCACTCCTTTTTTAATATTTGGTTAATAAGGTAGTTATTTTGTGTTGCCCACTGCCCCCTAAATTTATTGTACGCACCCATTAAAGTGTTTACGCCACCCACCTGCACCGCGGCTTTAAAGCCCGGCAGGTAAATTTCGCGCAATGCCCTTTCGCTCATTTGTACATCAATGGTGCCGCGGTTAGTTTCCTGGTTATTTCCGGCGAAGTGCTTTACGCATGCCGACACATCCTGACTTTGTACGCCTTTAATATAGCCAACCGCCATTTTTGATACCAGGTACGGGTCTTCGCTTTCGTATTCAAAATTGCGACCGTTTAATGGCGAGCGAATGATGTTAATGCCCGGGCCTAATATCACATCCTTGCCCCTATAATTAGCTTCGCTGCCCAGCACCGAGCCAAAATCAAAGCCCAGTTGCGGGTTCCAGGTGGATGCTAGGCAAACACCTACGGGTAAGTAGGTGCCGGAGTCCAATACGTTTTTTTGTTCTGTCCATCCCCTGCCGTGTTCTACACGTACGCCCTGCGGGCCATCGGAAGTGACCAGTTCGGGTATTCCTAAACGCGGTACGCCGCCCGATGTAAAGGACGAGTTGGCGTGTATCATGTTAACCTTTTCCTGCAGGGTGAGTTTTTTTAGCAGGTTATCGGTTTTAACGGCTATTTCAGCATCGGTGTAAGTAGATTGCGCATTTGCAGTAAAAGTTAACAAACTTCCTATCGCGCAGCAAAGCAGGATAAATTTCGGTTTAATCATTATGGTTTAAATATATTACTTTTTTATATTACCAGGTATAGGTAGCTACTGCTCCGCTGCCTAAGGTACTGGTTACTGTTTTGGCATTAAATTTTATGCTGAAGGTTTGGGTTGATGCACTGGCATTCAGCACAATAAGCACCTTTGAGCCATCGGTATTTTTGAAGGCTACATTGGGCAATACTGTTGATGCATCGGAGGCTATCCTCACCGCGCCCGGCCTTACAAATTTTGAGGCATGGGCTATAATATAATACGATACATTACGCGTAACCGATGATGTGATAGTTACCGCGCCCTTGCAAATGCTACAGCCGCCGTTAGTATGCGGGCCGTAATTTGCATCGGTAGCCAGGTTCCATTCCAATACATTGCGGCTCCAGTTGCGCATGGCACCTACAATCAGGTTGGTAACATGCCAGTTTAAATCGCCGCTAAAAGTGCCGGTTGTAAAGGTTGATTGCTCGGTGAAATAAAGGTTTTTATTAGGATAAGCCGCATATACCTGCGATAACGCCGATATATCGCCCGCATACAAATGGAACGCCGAACCATCTACATATTGGTTTGCAGTTGCATCATTTAATACATAAATAGGATAATCGGGGCGGTCGCAATTATGGTCGTAAGCTATAATTTTGGTAGTGATGCCTGCGGCTTTAAATGCCGGGCCCAGGTAAACACCTATAAATTTGGCTTCGGCGGTATCCTGCATTACCATTGCCGGATTGTTGGATGGGTTTAATGGTTCATTTTGCGGGGTAATGGCATCTATATTTATGCCCTGCGCCTGCATTGCCTGTATGTATTTTACAAAATAATTGGCATACGCGCTGTAATACTGCGGCAATAAGCTGCCACCCGAAAGATTATTGTTATCCTTCATCCATGCGGGCGCGCTCCAGGGGCAGGCCAGTATTTTTATATTGGGGTTGATGGCTATTATCTTTTTTAATACCGGTATCAAATCGGTTTTTTCTATGTCGATGCTGAACTTAGCCAGGTTAACATCGGTGCCTCCCGGATCATCATCATAAGTAAAAGGTGCCGCGCTCATATCCGATGCGCCCAGGCTTACCCGTAAATAACTCACGCCTATGCTGGTACTATCGGTAGAGAAAAGTTCTTTTATCAGGGCGTCGCTTTGTGTGGTGGGTAGGCCGTTTATTACGGTAGCGCTACCACCTGTAAGGGCAAAGCCAAACCCGTCGATAGTTTGGTAAGTAGTGGTGGTATCAACATTAATAGTTGTATTTTGATTGGCTGTGCTGCTAAATACCAGGCTTACATTTTGCTTGTTAAGCAGCTGCGACTCATCCGGCGTTGTTAGCCACATACTTACATCGCTTTTTACATTGGTTGGCGGCGTAACCGGGGTAACCTCGCCACCGCCGCCGGAAGCGGACTTTTTGCTGCAGCTTAACGCAATAAGCGCTAAACTACCAAGTGTAACTGTTAAAATTGTATTGCGTATAATTTTCATAAGTAGGTGTTTCATGTGCAAAATTAAATTCGCCTGTTATTGAGGGACCATGTTATAAAACCGCACGTAAGCAACCTGCATGGCTGTTGGAAATGCGGAATCATCAACTCCCTGCAAACCACCCCAGCTGCCGCCAACGGCAATGTTCATTAATAAGTGAAATTTTTGATCGTAAGGCCAATATGCCGATCCCTGCCCGGTATTTACGTAGGTAAAAACCAGGTTGCCATCATAATATCCCCTTATGGCATAGGGTGTCCAGTCTTCACGGTAAATATGGTAATCTGTTGATGCTGTTGGTATGGTATAGCTGCTTGTTTTGGCATTACCTGCATAATACATTTGGTTATGCGCGCTAAAATGCACTACGTTGGGATCGTAGCCTACCATTTCCATAATATCCACCTCGCCCGAATTTGGCCACGCGCCGTAAACATAAGCATCCGGCAGCATCCATATCGCGGGCCATGTGCCTACTCCCGAAGGCAGTTTGGCTTTAACCTCAATACGCCCGTAAAGTATGCTTCCTTTTGATACGATGCGGGTAGAAGTATAATTTTCGCCGCCAAGGTTTTGCTTGCGCGCGGTTATAGTTAAACCATTAGCTACGCTTACATTGTCGGACGAATCGGTATAATCTTCCAGCTCGCTGTTACCCCAGCCGCCGCCGCCCAGGTCATAGGTCCATTTGGTGGTATCGGGTTTGCCTGTATAAGCAAAATCATCCGACCAGGAGGGTATTGTATCAAAGCTCCAGTTTTTATCAACCGGGGCGGTAACCGTACTAACATAAGGCTGGGCATCTTTTTTTCCTGAACACGATATAACCCCTGCACTTATCAATATCAATATCCCTATCCCTATTATTTTAAGCCTCATATTTACTTTATTATAAAAACTGCCGGGCAATGCCCGGCAGTTTTATTTATATATTTTATTAATGATATCCCGGGTTTTGAACCAACTTAGTACCGTTAAGCTCGTTATACGGAATAGGTAATATTTCATTTGTACCTGCTTTGAAATTTTTAAACGCAAGTACAGTTGGCGCATCGCCCCACCTAACCAAATCAAACCAGCGGTGGCCTTCGGTAGCCAGCTCAAATTTGCGTTCGTTTTTTATGGCGTCAAGCGTTACGGGTATCGATGCAAGGCCAACCCTTGCGCGTACAGCATCAAGCAATGCCTGGGCCCTTGCAGTATTTGTACCTGCATCAACCAAAGCTTCGGCTTCCATCAGGTAAGTATCTGCCAAACGTATTTCTATGTAATCATTCGGCCAGTTTACCTCTGTGGTACCTTGTGCAGCTTTATAAATCAGTAGCGGTGCATACTTTTGTATGAAATAGCCGGTATTCATGTACCCCGCCTGATAGCTGGTTCCGGTTGCTTGTGTTAAGCTATCGATATCTACAATAGTATAACCATAACGCGGGTCGCTTTTCATTGATACTGCAAATGCGGCTATGATAGGATTGAAGCTCCAGCCTGAGTAGTAAAGCGGACCGGTATAAGTACGCGGGCCAACCATTTGAACATATACGTTTGATTTAAACTGGTCCCAGTTACCCCAGCCATAGCTTTGCGAACCGGTGTGCTGTATTTCGAAAATAGATTCGCTGTTAAACTTATTGTTCGGGCTGAATATCGCTCCAAAATTAGCCTGCAGTTTATAGCCGTACATGCTGGTACCGCCCGGTGTACCGTTTACATCAGCAAATTCGGTAATTGCCTGGGTGTACTTTTTCTCGTATAAATAAACTTTGCCCAACAGCGCTTTGGCAGCACCTTGTGTTGCACGGCCATTTTCATCAGCAGTAACCGTAGCCGGTAAAACCGGGATAGCGGCATTTAAATCTGCTTCAATTTGCGCGTAAGTTTTGTCGGAGGTTACCTGCACCTGGTCGTAAATTTCAGTTGCTGATAGCGGCGCTGTAATCAATGGTACATTTTTAAACAAACGCACCAGGTCAAAGTAGTAATGCGCACGCAAAAATTGCGCTTCGGCTGTGTAGCGTGCCAACAAGGCGCTGCTTAACCCCGGTACCGAGCCTAATTTGGAAAGTATCAGGTTACAATGGTTAACACCTGTAAAATTGATATTCCAATATTCGCCCTGTGGCCCCAGTGTTGCGGTTAACATGGAGTAATTACTTACTGCCTGCCATTGCGATTCATCCGATGATGTACCGCCTCCTGCATAACACTCGTCGGCAGCTGAATTTAATTCGCCAAGCGGGTCGCAATAAGTGTTATCTGATCCACCTGTTTCTGTGTTTAGCGGGGCATAAGCCGCTACTAAGCCGTCAAATGCTTCATCGGGGGTTTGATAGTATTGCGCTTCCAGCGATTCCCCCTTCGGTGTAACTTCAAGAAAGGATTTTTTGCAGGAAACAAATACTCCTACCCCTAACCCTAATAATGAAACTACTGCATACTTAATGTATTTCCTTTTCATTTTCTTAATATTTTAAAATTCTATTATAAAGTAACATCTAAACCAACCATAAATGTGCGGGCTTCAGGATACACACCGTAATCAATACCTAAACCGCTATCGGTGTTGCCTACACTTGATAAACCTACTTCAGGGTCGTAACCGGTATATTTAGTGATGGTAAACAGGTTATAACTGCTTACAAAAATCCTCACCCTGTGTATATCTGCCTTACTAAGCAGCGATTGTGGCAGGGTATAACCTACCTGCAATGTTTTAAGGCGGAAATACGCGCCGCTTTGTAGCTCTACGTTTGATACGTTGCTATAGTTATCATTAGGATCAAGGTCTGATAGCCTTGGCACATTAGTATTGGTATTGCTTGGTGTCCATGCGTCTAACGCAGCAAGCGGATAGTTGGCGGTAGGGATATCCAAACGGCGGTATGCCTGGAATATTTTGTTACCCCATACACCTTGCCCAAAAGCCTTCAAATCAAATGCTTTATAGCTTACATTTAAATTGAGGCCATAGGTAAAGTGAGGTATCGGATCGCCAAGGGCGGTACGGTCGTTAGCATCAATTACACCATTATTGTCCAAATCGGCCCATTTAACATCTCCCGGTTTTGCATTTGGCTGTATCATCTGGCCATTATGTGTATAGGCATTGATTTGGGCCTGGTTCTGGAAAATACCCAGGTCTTCAAATCCGTAAAACTCGTCAACCTGGTAGCCGGGCATAGTACGTTCGGGAACGCCATTAGCATTACTTTGCCATGCGCCTACGTTGTAAGGAGGCGTATTACCCAAAGTGAGTACTTCGTTGTGGTTATAAGATATGTTGCCGCTTGCATCAAAATGGAAATCTCCAAAGGTGTGGGTATAACCCAATTCAAGTTCAACACCTTTGTTTTGCATGTTACCAACGTTGGCATAAGGCGAGTTTACATAACCTGTATAACCCGGCAGGGTAGGCTGCTCTATCATACCCTTAGTTACCTTGTTATACCAGTCAAATGTTACGTTAAAATCTTTTGCCAGTACCGCGTCAAAACCAATATCTGTAGTATGGGTCGATTCCCATTTCAAATCGGGGTTTGCAGGGCTTAAGGTACTATAGCCAATAGCCAACTGGTCGCCGCCTATAACGTAGTTTTGGCCACCTTGTACTATTGAGGTGTATTGGAATGGCCCTAACGACATTTCGTTACCCACGATACCGTATGATCCGCGCAGTTTCAAGAAATCAACAAAACTGCCTTTTGGAAAGAAATCTTCTTTTGTTAATACCCAACCCAATTCGCCCGAAGGGAATGTACCGTAAACATTATCGCTACCAAACCTTGATGAACCATCACGACGGAGAATACCGCTGAAAAGGTATTTTTCGTCATAATCATAAGTAATACGGCCAAAGTATGAAGCCAATGTATAAGGCTGGTCTTCGCTTGAACCTGCTATACGGTTTGCTGCCGGCAGTCCGTAGTTAAATGATAACTGGGTGTAGTTGGTAATTGGCAACTGGTTAAACGTTGCGTTTAAGTAAACTGCGTTCTGGCTTTCGGCACTGGTACCAATTAACGCGGTTAAGTGGTGCAGGCCAAATGAACGGGTATATGATGCTGTGTTATCCCAGTTCCAGGTAAAGTTGCGGTCGCTTTCGCGGTAAGCGCTGCTGTTTGTGGTATTGCTGTTTGCTGCAGAAAGGTAATACAGCGGGTTGTATGATTGGTTGCCATAAAATGATTGTTTGCCACTTGCCTGGGTGCGTATTACCAAACCGGCAATTGGGGTAAGTTCGGCATACACACTACCCATCATATTTTGCGCCCAATTGTAATTACCCAATTGTGTTTGCAGCCATGCTAAGGGGTTAGATATTTCCTGGCCTACGTATTGCGACTCGCCATATAATTGTCCGGCTGAGTTTCTGACAGAATACGCCGGGTAAGTTACACTCGGGTCGGTGACAACCGTAGGTGTAAGCGGGTCAAGGTTTAAGGCCGAAGCCAGCGGTGCACCAAACGTACTGTTTGCATTCGGTAAGTCTTGGCTGTGGATATAAGTGTAATTAAAGTTTTCGCCTATGGTAAGCCATTTTCTTATTTTATAGCTTGTGTTAACCGTACCGGTATAGCGTTTAAAGTTTGATATGGAAGGGTCAACAATACCATCCTGGTCGAAATAACCAAATGAGGTGTAATAATTTGCCTTATCGGAAGCGCCGCTTAAGCTAAGCGTGTGATTTTGTATAAGCGCATTGCTAAATATTTGGTTTTGCCAGTTGGTGCCGGTACCTGCGCCACCCGGGTTCGGGAATAGGGCCGCGCCCCCGTCGTTCATTATCGATTCGTTCCTGAGCGTTTCGTACTGGCTGGCATCTGTTAAACCAACTTTATGGGCAACGCCTTGTGTACCCACGTACATGCTGTAATTTAACTGCGGTTCGCCTACTTTGCCTTTTTTGGTAGTAATTAATATTACACCATTTGCCGCACGTGAACCGTAAATAGCAGCGGAAGCATCTTTCAAAACATCAATTGACGCAATATCGTCGGGATTGATATTTTCATATCCGCCGTTGCTGATAACAACGCCATCAAGCACATATAGTGGCGATGCGTTGTTAATTGAGCCCGCACCACGTATCAATACAGTAGGTTGCGAACCCGGCGAGCCTGTTGCCTGCGAAACAAAAACACCGGCTGCGCGACCCTGCAATGCCTGGTCGATACGGCTGTTTTGCTGGTCCTGCAAATCGGCAGATGAAACATGCGCGATAGCGCCTGTAACCAGTATTTTTTTCTGGGTACCGAAACCAACCACAACAACTTCGTTAAGATTGGTTGATGCTTCGTTTAGTGTCGCGTTAATTGTGCCTTGCCCGCTCACGGGTTTATCTATCGCTTCAAACCCGATAAATGAAAATGTTAATACCGCATTTGAAGGTGCGCTGATAGAATAATTTCCTTTACTATCAGTTTGTGTACCTGTTTGGGTGCCTTTTACTATTACAGTTACCCCAGGTAAAGGTGCTCCTGTTTTATCGCTTACCGTACCTCTTACGGTAACATTCTGTGCAAAGGCAACTGACATGCCCGATAACAGGAGGATGAATAAAAATGTAATCGTTTTTCTCATGAAATGAATTATTAATTGGTTTATGTTTAGTGGTTTTGAGTTGTTAATGCAGGCTGTTTTTAGCCATAAGCATATAAATAGCAGAATGGAGTTTTCATAACTAAAGGTTAATTAAATAATAAAATAGGTTACGCGGATTTTAAGACTTCCACGTATTGGCACACCAAACTTATGAAAGTTTAAAATAAAAAAACAAATTTATTTTTCATAAATAGCTGATTTTTAGCGTTTTATAACAATTTTGAAACGCTTTAACCGCAATGGCAAAAAATTTGATTTAGCTTGATAATCAATCAAAAACAGCGATTATAATATTAACTCAAAGAAAATTTTGATACGCTTTATTCCTAAATGCTCTTTTATGAGCATTTAAACTTAATTAGCTATGAATCAGGGTGAAAAAAAATGATTGGTACGCCAGATTATGCGTGCAAAGGCAGGTTTTTGAAGAAAATTTGCAGTTAACGGGAATAAAAAACGCGATACTTTTGTTTAAGTACCGCGTTTTTTATGTTTTTAAAGCGTATCAGCGGGCTATAATTACCTGCCCGATACAATATTTAGAAGCAGATTATTGAAGATTTATAACCAGCGGCCTGCCGTCCCAGTTAAAATTAACTTCGGTTTGATTGGTTGCGGTATTGCTTACCAGGTTATATTTTGTTTGATTTGAGAAAGTAACAGCCTTAATTATTTTACCCGGAATTACCAGTTTAAAGCTTTTTTGCTTTGTGATTAAATGCTGCGGTTTAATACTGATTTGATGTCGGTTAGCTGTAGCGCTGCTGGTAAAGCTAACCAGGTCGTATTGCCCGTTTTTTAACGAGTTAGGGTCTGCTCCGTTATCATAAAACCATTGCGATTGTTCAGGCGCATCGTTACTGCCTATATAGTATTTCAATATCAATTCATCGCCTTTATATTGCGCTGTGTTGGTTATCTGTTTTAACATCGGTATAATGGCTCCTGCTTTAACAAACAAGGGCAGACTATCAATCGGCGCAGTCACTTCTGCCGAATCCCTGTAGCTCTTCAAATCATTAAACCCAATCCACTCCCCTGCCGGGAACAGTACTTTTTTGGTGGTTTCGCCTTTTATAATAACCGGCGCAACCAGTATCTGGCTACCCCATAGGTACTCGTCATTAACATCAGCTAAACGGGTATTGCCTTCTTCAAAATAATTAACCGGCAGCATTAATGGGCGACCGGTTGTAGTATTTTTATAGGCCAGCGTATAATTATAAGGCAGCATGCGGTAGCGCAGTTTTATGTAGGCCGTTACCCGCAGGCGTGTAGCATCATCCCAAAAAATAGGTTCGGGGGCGTAATTTGTGGCATCGGCATGGGTGCGCATTACAGGGGTAAAGGCCGCAAACTCCAACCAGCGCGAGTATAACTCAGCATCCGTTTTGGCGCCGCCGCGCCCGGTAAATCCGCCCGCGTCAGAATGGGTGTAGCCAACACCGCTTAGTCCCATATTTAGCATAACGGGTATCTGTGCTTTAAAACCTGCAAATGAGCGGTCGATATCTCCCGTCCACGGGAAAACTGAGTAATGCTGCATACCCGCATAGCCCGACCGCGGCAGCATAAACACCCTGCTTTGCGGAAAATCGCGGCGGTAGCCGTCGAACGCGTTTTTCTCCCACAGCAGCGGGAATACATTGTGTACTGCGCTTTCCTTTCCGGCAGCAAATCGCAAACTGTCAGTACTCGATTCAGGTTCCAGCAAATCAAACCACCAGCCGGATACGCCTTCCTGTATTTTCTTTTTATAAAAACCCCAGTATAATTGCTGTGCTTGGGGTTTAAAAATATCTACCAAACCCGCAGGGCTGGCCCAAAAATCTTTAAAAATATGCGGTTGTTGCATATCGGTAAAATCGGGCGTTAGCAAATGGTGCTCCTTAAAATATTTAAAATTCTCAGAGCTGGTAGTAATATACGGCTCACTAATAATTATCGTTTTTATCCCTTTATTTAAGAGTGTGGAAAGCATTCTACGCGGGTTGGGGAAACTATCCACGTTCCAGGTAAAATTCCCCATTAGGGTATCGGCCTTGTACCAAAACAGGTCAAAAACTACCCCATCAAGGGGAATTCCTGCCCCTTGTGTTTTATCCACAAGATTTTCTATTTCCTTCTCCGATTTATACCCGTACCTGCTCGAAATATAACCCATGGCCCAGCGCGGCGGCAAGGGCTGGCGGCCGGTTAAATGGGTGTAGTTTGCCAAAATGCCATCTGCACTATCGCCATCGATAAAAAAGAAACTCACCAAACCCGAACTCACCCCATATTGCAGCACTTTTGGGTCGGTTTTACCAACATCAAAACCACCGCGTGCCGCGTTATCAAAATACAATCCATAACGGCGACTGGATGTAAGGAACGGGATAGCAATATTGATATCCGTTTGCCCGAAATGGTAATCGAAATGCGCCTGGTTATAATTTTGAAGCGCTACGCCCCTTTTATTAATATTAATAGCCTTCGAGCCGCCGCCATAAAAGGCTTCCAAACCATCCGACTGGAATTTTAATGATGAACTATCGCCCAATTTTACCTCATCATAAGCTTTGGTTAGGGTGATGTTTTGTTTGATGAAGCTAATGGATAAATCGCGCTTATCAACCACAACCTTTAATGCCGGCGTTTCCAGTATGGCCGCACTGCTAGTGCTTGTATATTTTGTTTTAACCGCTTGCGGAGCAACTATGGTGGTATAGCTTTTTACTACATCACTTAAGTGAGTTTTATAGGTAACGCGTATAGCATCATCAGTAAACGGCAAAATTTCTATATAACCATTGCCGGCATTAACCACCAGTTTCTTGCCGTCAAATGCTGCTGATTTAAACCCCGCTAATTTAACCGGCTGCTGTGCGAAAACTGAAAATGACAGTCCAAAAAAAAGGATAATAGTTGCCGAAAATTTATTTGCCCTGCTCATGAATAAATGTTTTATTAACAGGTCTGCAATATACTTTTTATAGCCCTTAAGTGCAAATACAGGCTGTTTTAGCTATATAATTGATACATTGGTTTAATAATTTTTGCATATTAAAACCATAAGTCGTATATTAGCCTTAGGAAATGGTGTCTTCCTTTTAAAAACCGCGATTGCTGATGGCGCCTGCAAATAAAGCTGTATACTATGTACAGCATAATCTTTTATGCAGGTGAAAAAAATAAAATTCCTTCTTATCCAACTCAAATCTTCCCAATATCCTTATTTACAGGATATGGCTTTGCCGTATTATTCAACCTTATTCAACCTAAAATCATGCTAAAAAACACCTTTTTTAAAGAGCATTATGCCATTATTAAGCACCTATTGCGGTGGACGATATTGGTATTACCTATAGCAATAGCAATCGGCAGTATGGTTGCATTTTTTTTATGGCTGTTAAACGCGGCTACCTTTTTCAGGTTTAGCCATACCTGGCTGTTGTACCTGCTGCCTGTTGCGGGCCTGCTTATCCATTTTATTTACCATTGGGCCGGTAAATCATCAGAAAAAGGCAATAACCTGATTATTGAAGAAATACACCACGAAGGCGGCGGTGTGCCTAAACGCATGGCGCCTATTATTTTAATAACTACCGTAATTACACACCTATTTGGTGGCTCGGCAGGCAGGGAAGGCACGGCGGTACAAATTGGCGGCAGTATGGCGGCTATGTTTGGCAGGTGGTTTAAGTTAAATGCTGTTGATATGCGCATGGTGCTTATTGCCGGTATTGCGGCGGGTTTTGGTGCGGTATTCGGCACACCGGTTACCGGGGCCATTTTCGCTATCGAAGTACTTACCATCGGCAGGCTGCAGTATGATGCGGTATTGCCCGCGCTGGTAGCGTCAATAGTTGGAGATATTACCGTATCGGCATGGCATATAACCCATGTGCAATACCATATAGCCCTGTACAGCACCAACCCGTATTTTGTAGCTGATTTTTTTCATGCCGATGTTTTTTTGCTGGGCAAAGTAATTATCGCCTCAGTTGCTTTTGGACTGGCAAGCTATCTTTTTGCCGTATTGGTGCATGAAATAAAAGCCGTATGCATCAAACTTTTCAAGCACCAGTGGATGATACCTGTTTTTGGCGGCTTAGTTATTATCGCGCTTTTTTTTATCAATGGCAAGCCCGATTACCTGGGTTTGGGCGTTTATCCGCAATATCATGGCGCTATTACCATACCCTCGGCATTTAGTACGGGCGGTGCCGATACCTGGAGCTGGCTATGGAAAACCATTTATACCACCATTACCCTTGGTACCGGCTTTAAAGGCGGCGAGGTAACACCCTTGTTTTATATCGGCGCCACTATGGGCAATACACTATCGGCCTGGATGAACGCGCCTGTTGGGCTGTTTGCCGCGCTGGGTTTTATAGCGGTTTTTGCGGGTGCTACCAATACCCCGCTGGCCTGTACATTTATGGGGATAGAGTTATTTGGCGGCGAACATGCCTTATTATTTGCCGTAGCCTGCTTTACCGCTTACTTTTTTAGCGGCCACTCGGGCATTTATAACAGTCAGCAAATTGCTGTGCCTAAAATAATTGATGGGGGTTATGCCGATGAAACAACCCTATCCGAAGCCAATAAGCGCCGGGGCTATATGTATCAAAAGCTAAAGAAATACAGGGTATCGTTCAGGAAGAAAAGGGATAATTAAAGCGTATCAACAATATGCTCCAGGGTAATCTCTTTGCCCAACTCCATCTTTTTACGCAGGCGTTGCTTTGATTTTTTAACGCCTTCAATGGTTACGCCCAGCATGTTGGCAATTTCGTAATTACCCAGCTGCATTTTTATCAATGCCAGCATACGGGTATCGGTAGCCGTAATATTGGGATATTTTTGTTTTAAACTATTAAAAAATGTGGCGTATACTTTAGTGAAAAGCTTGCGAAAGTTATCCCACTTTTCATCCGTCATAATATTTTCCTTAACTAAAATCTCCAGGCTGTCAATATCGTGCCGGTTAACATTTTGCATGTGCAACTGCTCAATTTTAGCTTTAAACTCTTCAATCAGTTCGTTTTTCTGGGTAAGGTTTTCGGTAAAGTAGTTTAATTCCAGCGAAGCATTTTTCAATTCAATATCAACAACGCATTTTTCCGTTGTTATTAAATCTTTGCGTTTCTTTTCCTTCAAATACATCAGCACACCTATAACAATCAGCAAAAACAATATAATAAAAACGGTATCGTATTCTATCGTTTCAATTTTTTCCTCATCCTTTAGTGTAATTATCTTTTTATCCTTTTCGGCGGTTTCGTATTTTATTTGCAGCTCGCTTATCTGCTTCACATTATCAAGCACTTTTAGCGAGTCGCGCATCCGGGTAACTACATTAGCATAGTGCAGGGCATCTTTATAATCTTTAAGCGCATCGTAACTGTTATAAAACGATTCGTTTATTTCCATTACACGGTACGGCTCATTAAGCTGCTGGGCTATCTGCAATGCTTTGTTTAAATAAACAATTGCCTGTGCCTGTTTGCCCTGGAGACTGCTGGCCTCGCCAAGCCAGCAATAGGAATAAGTTAATGAGCGGTTTTGATGAAACTTAAGCCCCGAAGCCACGGCTTTATAGCCATAATAATACGCACTGTCAAAAACGCGCATATCTTTATAATACTGGCTAATGTTATCGTAAAACCGCGTTCTTATCTTTTCATATTTAGGGCTCGACTCTGCTATTTTCAGCGCTGCAAGGTTAAGGGCTAAGCTTTGATCGTGTAAAGCAAATTGGTGGTGGTTTAAATGTAACCCACGTATAAACATGGCTTTTACGCCTAAAAGGGCTATAATTGAAGCCGTATCATTATTGCTGATTGCCGCGGCTAACCCCATATCTGCCGCTTTAAAGGCCATACCATAATTAGTAGTTTCTTTATGCAGGCTACCTATCAACGCATAAATTTCGGGCAAAGCATGATTTACATGATATTTTTGGGCATCCTCAAGGCATTTAATAGCCGATATCATTGCTGCTTTATGATTAGCGTTTTGCCATAAATAAGTCGACTCAAAAAGCCCGGCGTATACCTGTGCAACATGGCTGTTTGTTTGCTTATTTATTTGGGCAAGTGCAGCAGAAACAATAGGCAGCGAATCATTATCTCCATTTTCAACATGTTCGCCGGTTTTTATGAGTTGGCTTATCTGTAAGCTGTCTGCCTTTGATGGAATTTTACCCCCGGCCTGCTGTCCACTATTATTGCAAGCCTGAAAACCCAAAATAAGCAAAGCGCTTGTAATTAAGAGTTTTAAAGTTTTTAACTGCAACATTAATAAATTGATTTATATGACAAGGGCATACAAATATAAATTATTAGCTTATATATCAAGCTTTAATTTATAGCTAATTCGCCAATAATTTAAACCTATCTGTTATACCGGTAAATGTTAAATGCGAATGTTAATGTTTGTTAAAAAACGCTAATTACCAGCTTTTTATAAAAAATAACATCGAAATTTCAATCATCAAAATATGATAACATAATACCTATACCATGAAATACACTAAAATTAACAACCTGCTGGGCTGGCTTTGTTTTGCTATAGCCGCCACTACTTACATTTTAACTTTAGAGCCATCCGTAAGCTTTTGGGATTGCGGCGAATTTATTGCCTGCGCCTATCGCCTGCAGGTAGCGCACCAGCCGGGCTACCCACTGTTTGCTATGCTGGGCAAGGCATTTTCGTTACTGTCGTTCGGCAATAACGCTAAAGTGCCCTATTTTACCAATATGGGTTCGGCGCTGGCAAGCGGGGCAACCATCATGTTTTTGTTTTGGACCATTACCGCGCTGGCAAAAAAAATGTTTGCTTCAGCCGGAGAAACCTTAAACAACCAGCGTACGCTACTTATCATGAGCGCCGGCCTGGTTGGCGCGCTGGCATTTGCTTTTACCGATACCTTTTGGTTTTCGGCGGTTGAAACTATTGTATTCGCCTGGTCGTCATTATGTACTGCCTTAGTTTTTTGGGCGATATTAAAATGGGATGCCCACGCCAATGAGCCGGGTGCCGATAGGTGGATAATTTTTATCGCCTATGTTATCGGCTTATCCATGGGTATACATCTGCTTAATTTATTAACCATACCGGCATTGGTGCTGGTATATTACTTCCGCAGGTATAAAAATATTACCACAAAAACAGGTGTGGTTGCTTTTTTAATCAGCATACTTATACTCGGATTAGTTCAATATGGCATAAGAGGTTACACGGTTGCAATTGCTGCCCAGTTCGATTTGTTTTTTGTAAACACACTTGGTTTGGGCTTTGGCAGTGGCGCTATATTCTTTTTAGTGTTGCTGATGGGCTTGCTTGTCTACGGTGTTTGGTACAGTATTCAGCATAAAAAGCCGATGCTGAACCTGGCATTTTTATGCGTGCTGTTTATTTATTTCGGATACAGTTCCTTTGTTTATATCCCTATCCGCGCCGGCGCGGGTACTAATTTGGATAACTCGCACCCAAGCGACGCCTTTACCTTTTACGATTATTTAAACCGCGTACAATATGGCAGCACACCGCTTTTATACGGGCCTTATTTTGATGCTAAAATTGTAGACGAGAAAGAAGGCGGCACCATGTACCGCAAAGGCAAAACCAATTACGAGGTGATAGGTAAACAACAGGATTATATTTACGACCACAACACCCTGTTGCCACGTATGTGGACTAC
>Ga0302315_10001788_pt1 | contig 21150 bp, 14 predicted proteins | sample III_Palsa_N3_1_FD_200532 | JGI IMG/M metagenome (GOLD analysis project Ga0302315, IMG submission 200532) | Peat permafrost microbial communities from Stordalen Mire near Abisko, Sweden - III_Palsa_N3_1 | ecosystem: Environmental > Terrestrial > Soil > Palsa > Peat permafrost | place: Sweden...
TCCGGAAAGGATAATTCAAACCACTTATTATGAAAAATAGTCTGCTGATTGCGCTGGTAATGACAGCGATCTTACCGGCGCGCGCACAAAAAATCATCGAAAAGCATTTCGACTTCTCTTCCAATGGCTTCGTCTCGATGAATTTTCAGATATCGGATTCGATCCGGATCATCACCTGGGCCAAAAACGAGGTGTATCTGAAGAGTACGATCGATGTCAATGACAACAAGAACAATGACGATTACAAGATGACTTTCAACAGTTCCGGCACTACGCTGAATATCACGGCCAAGCTGGAAACCGATGGGCGAGGATGTGGCGGGGGTAATGACAGCTCGGGAAAAAAGAAAGGTAATTGGTGTTGTTGCTGCAGTTGTGAGAGCATTATTTATCATGAAGTCTATATCCCGGAGAATACGGATTTTTCGGTGGAGACGATCAATGGCAATATCATCATATCGGGTAAGACGGCGGAGATCAGGGCGCATAGCATCAGCGGTTTTATAGATCTGGCTCTTGCGCCGGGGCGTGCGGCGGAACTGACCATGAAGACGATCTCGGGCACGATGTACTCTAATTTTGAGCTCCCGTCGACGAGCCGGAAGATCAAGCAGGTCGGTGGCGGGTCGGTGTCTGCGGAATTGAATGGGGGAGGGGGGAAGCCGATTGAGCTGCAGACGATCAGCGGGAATATATTTTTCCGAAAGGAGGGGGAGAGAGATACTTCCAACCGTTAGAGGGAAAGGTTTTGTATCCCCAAAAAGAGGCCGCCGCAATGTATTGCGGCGGCCTTGTCGTATGAATAAGTTTTCCTGTTAGTGTTGATTGCCGCGGCCGTTCGACTGATAACAGCCAAGGTCGGCGCCGGCGGGGGTGACTTCGGTGGCTCCATAGACAGGATCGATGGGAACGACTACGAGCGGTTGAATACCGGTATAACCTTTCCCGATCAGGGGCGAGGAAGGCTGAAGATGGAAATTGTAGCTACCGATGGTATTGTTCTGCCAGGGGTAGAAGCCATGGTTATTGGCCGGCAAAGGGAAATTCACGAACTCGGGGGCCATTTGCTGGATAGCCGGTGTGCCGTTGTACGAGTTCTCTGCGGGCGCCTCATAGTCCCAGCCGGCGGGCAGGTAGGTAGAGGGCAGCGGCAGATCGGTGGCCTGGGGGATAGTGCAGACAGGTCCGAAGGTGAAGAACTGGTCGGCGACGTCCAGAGAGTCGGCATATTGATAGTTATAGCCGTAGGTCAGGTTGGTGGTATCGGCTACGGGGTTGTTGACTACGCGGTAGCCGACCTGGCAGTTGACGGCAACATTGTTGTAGAAGGCGCCTTTGGCACCCTGTTCGAAATCGATGGTCGATCCGCGCTGGCCGGGTACGACCTGAGCGCCGTCGTTAATGAACGTACTGTTGTACATGACGATATCCGTCTGCGGAGCGCCTACTGCCTGGCCTTTATTAGAGGCTTTCTGCCCGTTGTAGGCGGTACCGATGAAGAAATTGTAAGCCATGGTTCCGACTCCGCCACCCTTTACGTTCACGCAGTCGCCGCCGGGGCCACCGGGTTTTTCGAAGGTATTGCGGAAGACATGCAGTTTACCGGCGGAAATACGGATACAGTCGTCCGTGCCGCCATAAACCCAGGAATCTTCCATGATGAAGTAGCCGTTGACGTTCTGGAACAGGATATTATAAGACTGGGTATTGCTCTGGTTGACTTCTTTCAGGGCGGAGATGGTATTGCCTTCCGCGTTGCCGGCGAAATCGATATGCGTCCATTTGAGGACCATGAAGGGGCAGTTGGTGCCACCGATGAGCCCGCGCCAGAGACCGATGTGTGCGGAATCCTGGGTGAGGGAAAGGCCGGGAGAGTTGTTCTTGGTGACACCGAGGACCGTCATGTAAATCGGTTGTGCCTGGGTGCCTTCGCTGAACAGCGAACCGAGGACGACCATGCCGGAGCCATTGCGGAAATTGAGCGTCACACCGGGCTGGATCATCAGGGTATCGCCGTCATTGATATAGATATCGGAGTCGATCGTGTAGGTCAGGCCCTGGAGCATGGTGCCTTTGATAGCGCCTGCGAGCGGAACGGAGTCGCTGACTGTTTTTCCGGCGGCCTCTGTTGCCCGGAAAATGTCCGATTTGTCTGTTGACCATTTATTACAGCTTGTCATGCCTACAACCAGCAGGATGATCAGGGCGGGTATGTTTATCTTTTTCATTTTTTTATGTTTGTCGGGTGCCGAAGAATTATAATTTAAATCTGAAGCCGCCTAAGAAGCTCATCTTATAATAGTTCCTTTCCACATTGGTCTGGTTGGTCTTGTCCTGATATGGCAACTGAGGGCCATATTCCTGGCCGTTGGGGAATTTGATAAAGAGCTGCGAAGAGGCGTTGGTCAGGTTGTTGACTTTGACATAGAAATACAGCCGGCGGGTGAGGCGTTGTTCGCCGGAGAAATCGAGCTGGGCGTATGCTTTTTGCCAGAGGTCGAAATTGTAATAGGGCGATACCTGTGCGATCCTTTCGCCTGTATAGGCCAGGGCGAGTTGAAGGTTGGTGCCCAGCTTCGGGCCTTTAAACAGGAATGAGAGGTTGCCGATATTATCGGCTTGTCCCTGGAGCGGGCGGCTCTGGTAGACTGTATCTGTCTGGATAGAGCTGCCGACATAATGATAGAGCAACTTCGGCGTGGTCACTTTGGAATGGGTGTAGGTGTAGTTGGCCGAAATGCCGAACACCCCGAAGAATTTGGTCGCTACGGCTTCCAGACCATAGTTGGTGGCTTTGTCGACGTTCTGCGGCTGGATGAACAGGGCGCTGGGGCCGCCGTTGCGCGTGATGAAATATTCGATGGGGTTGACCAGGTTTTTGTAGAAGGCGCCCAGCAGGAATTGATCGGTCAGCCCGGGAAAGAATTCATATCGTGCGTCGAGGTTGTCGGCACGGGTATGTTTGATAAGCGGGTTGCCGATCTCATCGTAGAATTCGCCGATATAATGATAGGGCTCGATGTCGGCGAAGGAGGGCCGGCTGATGGATTTGAAATAGGACAGGCGTAGGTTCTGTTGATCGGTCAGGGCGTATTTCAGGTTAGCACTGGGCAGTACGTCCGTGTAATGGATAGAGCCATAGCCTTCATCCGAGTTGGCAGGTTCGACAGTGGTGTAGCTTTGTTGTGTATTTTCCACTCTTACGCCACCTACGAACTGGAGGGCCGGGAGCAGCATGAATTTGGCCTGGGCATAGCCGGAGCCAATCTTTTCCGTTGCGCTATAGGTGTTGTAATTGATAGCGGTGTAGTTGCCCTGACCGGCGCCCTGTGTGGTAAACGAGAACGGCACCGAGTCAATGGAATGGAAAGGCTCTACGGTGGAATAGGAGGGGTTCAGGACGTAATAATTGTAGTATGCGTCGCGGGACTTATCGCGGTACAGGCCGCCAATCATGAATTCCACGTCTCTTTGGGCGATGTGGGGCGTATAGGTGAGGTTGGCCATACCTTGCCAGGTCTTGTCGTCGTTGTGTTGCCAGAGGCGGTTCATGCTCATGCCGTAGGTGGTGGAATCGATGCCGGTCGTCTTACCCTGGTTATTGATCTCGACGTTGCCGTTGAAGTCATACCAGGCCTGGTCGGGGATGTTCTTCCGGGCGTAAGAGTAGGAACCGGTCCAGTCTACCTTGACCCGGCGGCTCAGGACGTGGTCACCGCGGAGGGTAGTATTATAGATATTCTGGATGGTCCAGGTGCTGCGATTCTGAAAGTCGACGTCGATACTGTTAGCAGAAGAGTTGGTACCGACGGTGGAGTCCGGTGTATAGCGGGTCTCGTATTCGTTCTGGTGAACGTAGAGGTTGTACAGCGTGAGTTTGTTACGCGGGTTGATTACATAGTCGATCGTATTGTTAATGGCGAAACGATCTGTCTGGGTGCTATACCGACGGTCGAAGGCGTCCGTGAAGGCGGGTTGTTGCGGGTTGGTAGCGTACCCCGCTGCGGTGGGCAGCACAGCATTGGGTTGGGCGCTGGGGATCAGGAACTGTGAGTTAGATCCGCGATAGAAATTCTGGTAAGCGGCGGAAATAAGGATACCCAGTTTCTGCTGAGCGAACCGGTCGCCGACGGTGATGCCGGCGGTTCCATTGATCGGGTTAGCGACATTATGGTAATGCAGTTCGCTGAGCGGGAAATTGGCTGCCGTGGCATTGTAGCTATTGCCATTTATTTCGGCGGGTGATTTGACGTTGACATCCTGGTGGTAGAAGGCGCTGAAGGGCCTGTCTGAGAACAGGGTGGAATAGCCGCCTGCTATGTTGGCGGAAAGCAGAAAATTGCTTGGGGCCTGTTTCATGACGAGGTTCATGGTACCACCGATGGCATCGCCTTCCATTTGGGGTGTCAGGCTTTTGATGACTTCCAGTCTTTCGAGCAATTCGGAAGGGAACAGGTCCAGTGGAACGAAGCGGTATTTGTCATCCGGGCTGGCGATCTTGACGCCGTTGACCAGGACACTGTTGTAGCGTTGGTCCATGCCGCGGATGATAGCGTAGCGGCCTTCGCCATTGGATGCTGCCTGCAAGGTTACACCGCTGACGCGCGCCATGGCATTGCCGACGGTGACGTCGGGAGAGAGTTCGATGCTCCGGGCAGACAACAGGTTTTGGACGATATCGGCGCGTTGTTCGAGCCTGCGGGCGCCTCTGTCGGACCCGCCGGAGAGGGTCGTTACCTGAACTTCCTGGAGGGTTGACGATACCGGGGACATTTCGATACCGATTTCTTTTACGTCATTGTCTGAGCTGAGTACGACCTCGTATTCTTTAGACCCGTCATAGCCGACGGTGGTGGCGATGACTTCATATTTGCCGGCCGGGATATGGCGGAAGGTGAAGGTGCCGTCCAGTTCGACGGTGGTGGTATAACGCGTGTGTTCGAGTCTAACGGTGGCGCCGGTCATTGGTTCGCCGGTCTTTGTATCGCGGATTTTCCCTTTAATAGTGCCGGCGTAGGAAAGGGAGCCGAGACATAGACAGATAAAAATGAGGATCGTCTTTTTTCTCAAAAGCATTTTGAAAAGATTTTCGGCAAAACTAGCTGGTGGGAGAAACGAAATTTCTTATCGGGTGATTGGTAATCTTATCATAATGGTAGCATAATGATTTGGTAACGTTGGATTGTTACTTAAGTCAAATGAAAAAACTAACTTATAAATCTGAAGATGGGCTTCAGAATTGGGACTGGCGCGGGTTTGAGGGAAGAGACCGTTCGCGGGAACGGTCGAAATACCCGAGCGAAGCGAAGGGTACGAACGAGACGGACCGTGGCGAAGCAGGTCCGGCGAAGTTCTAAGCGGAAGCTCTGTGGGAGGGTTGGCTGGAATAGGGATGGGGAGTGGGGGAACGATGGTTGGGGGATGGAGCAAATAGAGAGAGGGGAATAGACATTCCCCTCGCGTCACGACTTGTGACCATTCAAAACTAAAAATATAAATGAGATTAAAGTATTGCCAATGCAGATAACTGTCAAATTTACCATTCTTGTTGGATAATGCAAACCCTATGGGACACTAATTACGGGCGTAGTGAGGTTAGCGTATTTTGTACGCATTTCTATGACGGAAGGGGGCGGGACTTCGAATGGTGATATGAGGGTTTCAGATGGTGATATGGGGGTTTCGCGGTGGCGAGGAGATGTGGCTGAGCATGCGTATGGTGGGTGCGGGGTGTGATGTGCAGCATGCGGGTGGCGTGCGGGTGCTATATGTGGGTGCGGGGAGTACGACTGCTCACAGCAGGAGTTTGTCCGGGTTGGGTATGAAATTGAGGAAGGCGTGGAAATTGGCTTTGTACTTTCTTTTATCGAGCCGGTAGAAGTAGGCCCCCTTTTTGGAGCCGGACTTATCTTTTTCTTTTTGTTTGACGAGTAATTCGGTGGACAGCACTTTCCGGCTGAAGTTTCGATTGTCGAAATTCGTATCGTAGATGCCTTCATAGAGCATCTGCAATTGGGGAATGGTGAATCGTGGGGGGAGCAGTTCGAAGAGGATGGGATGGAGGGAGGCTTTGTAGCGGAGTTGTTTTTTGGCTATTTCTACCATCTCTTTGTGATCGAAGATGAGCTCGGGCATCGATTTTACGTGAAACCATTCGGCGTGGTAGTCGGCGCTGAGTTGTTTTTCGTACCGATGGATATCGATGAGGGCAAAATAGGCGATGCTGAGGGTCCTTTCTACCGGGTCGCGATGAGGATCGGCGAAGGCCTTCATCTGTTCCAAGTATACACCTTCGAGGCCGGTGAGTTTTTTGAGGACGCGGTCGGCGGCCTGTTGGAGGTCTTCATCGGGCTGGAGGAAGCCGCCCATGAGGCTCCATTTACCTTTCTCGGGTTTGAGTCCTCTTTGGATGAGCAGTAACTTGATATCACTGCCGTCGAAGCCGAAAATGATACAGTCGACGGCGATAAGCATGCGCGTTTCTCCCGGATAGCGATTCATGAATGCGAATAGGTTTTTGTACGAAAGTTAATATCTCAAAAGGTGAGTGAATGTAATACATTTTCCCAACCGGCGGGGGCTATTTTTTGAGTTGATAATAGGCCTCGTTCCAGCGCAATTCGTCCCTGAACCTGTACAGCTCTGTGTGTTTGCCGATGTGGGCCAGCTCGATACCGGCCATGTCGGCGAAATCGCGCAGGTGACCGGTAGTGAGGTTCTGGCTGTAGCAGGTGTGGTGGGCGCCGCCGGCGATGATCCAGGCCGAGCAGCCCGTCCGCATGTCGGGATAAGGTTGCCAGAGGACGCGTGCGACGGGTAACTTGGGTAACGGGTGGGCCGGGGTTACAGCCTGCACGTCATTGACGATCAGGCGGAAGCGGTTGCCCATGTCGACGATGGAAGCATTGAGGGCTGGCCCGGCGGCGGAATTGAAGACCAGCCGGACAGGATCGGCCTTACCGCCGATGCCGAGGGGATGGATTTCGCAGGACGGTTTACCATCGGCGATGGATTCGCAGATCTCCAGCATGTGAGCGCCGAGAACGAGGTTATTACCGGGCTCGAAGTGGTAGGTGTAGTCTTCCATGAAAGAGTTGCCGCCCGGGAGACCGGAGCCCATGACTTTCATGGCGCGTACGAGTGCGGCTGTCTTCCAGTCTCCTTCTCCCGCGAATCCGTAACCGCTGCCCATAAGGCGTTGTGCGGCGATGCCCGGCAACTGCGTCATGCCGTGGAGGTCTTCGAAGGTATCGGTGAAGCCTTTGAAGCCGCCGTCTTGCAGGAAGGTGCTGAGGCCCAGTTCGATCCTGGCGGCATCCCGCAGGGAGGAGTGAGCGGGGCCGCCTTTGCGGAGGGAAGGGGCGACGGTATATCGATCGTCATATTCTTTCACGAGATTGTCAACGGCGGCGTCGGATATAGCATTGATGACCTTGACGAGGTCGCCGATGCCATAGGTATTGACGGAGTAGCCAAAGGTGAGCTCTGCCTCGACCTTGTCGCCTTCCGTAACAGCGACCTGGCGCATGTTGTCGCCGAAGCGGACGAATTTGGCACCCTGCCAGTCGTGCCAGCCGGCTGCGGCGCGGGTCCAGGTGTTGAGGGATTCGAGGGTTTCGGGGTCCTGCCAATGTCCGGTGATCACTTTGCGGTCGAGGCGCATGCGGCTCATAATGAAGCCGAATTCCCTGTCGCCGTGGGCGCTCTGGTTAAGGTTCATGAAGTCCATATCGATGTCCTTCCATGGGATGTCGCGATTGAACTGGGTGTGGAGGTGAACGAGTGGTTTTTGGAGCACTTTCAGGCCGCCGATCCACATTTTGGCGGGGGAGAAGGTGTGCATCCAGGCGATGATGCCGATGCAGTTCGGAGTGGTGTTGGCCTCCTGGCAGGTGTGGTAGATCTCTTCCGGTGATTTGACCGTAGGGCGATAGACGATCTTTACCGGGATTTGTGCAGCGTTGTCAAGCGCTTTGGCGATGGCATGGGAATGGGCGGCTACTTGCTTTAGTGTCTCTTCTCCATAGAGGTGCTGGCTGCCGGTGACGAACCATACCTCGAGTTTTTTTAAGTCCATATAAGTTTGGGGGTGATTTTGCTGTTTGATGATTTTTCCGGTGATGATTGGGTTGACGGCCGGGTGGTTATTGTCCGTAATAAGCTTCGGGCCCGTGTTTGCGTTCGTAGTGTTTGGTGATGAGTGACTCTTTGAGCCTGGGGGCGTTCACATCGATCTGCATCGTGAGGTAGGCCATCTGTGCGATGGATTCGAGCACGGCGGAGTTATAGACGGCCTTGTCCGCTGATTTGCCCCAGGTGAACGGAGCATGATTTCCGACGAGGACCATTTCCACTTCTTTATAGTCGAGGTTTTTATCGCGGAAGACGTTCATGATTTGAAACCCCGTCTGATATTCATAGTCGCCCCGGATCATTTCGTCATTCATGGGGGGGGCGCAGGGGATATCGACGGTATTATGGTCGGCGTGGGTTGTCCCGAAGATGGGGATATCCCGTTGGGACTGGGCCCAGGCTGTCGCGTAGGTGGAATGGGTATGGGCGATGCCGCCGATCTTTTCCCAATGTTTATAGAGTACGGCATGGGTGAGTGTATCTGAGGACGGCCGCAGCTTACCCTTGACGGTTTTTCCTTCGAAGTCTACGATGACCATTTTTTCGGGTGAGAGGTCTTCGTAGGGGACGCCGCTGGGCTTGATGGCGAAGACGCCGAGGTCGCGGTCTGCGGAACTGACGTTGCCGAAGGTGAAGAGGACCAGGCCGAGCCGGGGCAGTTGCCGGTTGGCTTCGTAAGCGGCCTCCTGGATGTGCGTGTATTTGCTCATTTTTCTTTGGTTGTCGATTGGATAAAATGTCCCAGGGCCTGGTAGTCGCGAAGGCGGGCGGCATAGATTACCGTGCGGCCGGGGTCTGGGGTGTAAGTGGCATCGAAGCCCTGGCCGATGGCGGCCATGGCGTCTTCTACGGTAGGGTATAGACCGGCGGCGGTGGCTGCGAACATGGCGGCGCCCAGGGCGCAAGTTTGTTCTGAAGCATGGATGCGGATGGGCCTGTCCATGACGTCTGCCATCATTTGCATGATGAAGGGAGATTTTTTGGCTACGCCGCCGAGTCCGATGAGGCCACGGATGGGGACGCCTTCTTCGGTAAAGCGGTCGACGATGGCCCGGGCGCCGAAGCAGGTTGCTTCGACGATGGCGCGGAACAGCCGTGGGGCGTCGCTGCCGAGGTCCAGGCCGGTGATGGCCCCTTTGAGCCATTGGTTAGCGTCGGGGGTGCGGCGGCCGTTGAACCAGTCGAGGGCGAGTTCGTCCTGAGGGCTGGGATCGAGGGTGGCGGCCTGCCGGCCGAGTTCGGGGATGATGCGGTCGATGATGCCCGATATTAAGGCGTTGGTGGACGACCCGGGCATGTTGACGGACGACCCGGGTGTGTTGATGGATGATACGGCGGTGGCGGGTGCGGATGCTCCGGCGATGGATAGTTCAGGGATGCCGGGTGCTGAGGGCAGCAGCTGTTGCAAGGGCCAGGACAGGAGGTTCCTGAACCAGGCGTAGGCGTCGCCGAATGCGGACTGGCCGGCTTCCATGCCCATCATGCCGGGGATGACTGAGCCGGGAACCTGTCCGCAGATGCCTTTGATGAGCCGTCCTTCGACGTCGTGGAGGGGGGCGACGAGCATATCGCAGGTGGAGGTGCCCATGACCTTGCTGAGGTGATAGGGCTCGATCTGGCCGCCGACGGCGCCCATGTGGGCATCGAAGGCGCCGACGCCGATGATGACGCCTGTGGAGAGACCGAGACGTTTGGCCCATTCGGGGCAAAGGGTGCCGGCGGGGGTGTCCGAGGTATAGGTATCCGTGGACAGGCGGGCGGTGAAGCCTTTTAACAGCGGGTCCAGGGAGGAGAAAAAGTTATCGGGAGGATAGCCGCCGGAGACGGGACCGCGATGGGGGGCGGAGTTGGGGGCCGCGGTCGAGGCGGGGCTGACGGATGTGCCAGGGCCGAATGCTGGAGCCCAGAGGGCTTTGTGGCCGGCTGCGCAGACGCCTCTTTTCATTTGGGAGACGTGGCGGCCGCCGGTCAGCAGAAAGGGTATCCAGTCACAGTGTTCTACCCAGGAATAGCAGGCTGTTCTGACGGCGGGGTCGGCGCGCAGGATATGGAGCAGCTTGGCCCAGAACCATTCGGAAGAATAGATGCCGCCGACGAACTGCAGGTAGTTGGTAGGAAAGGTAGCGGCATGGGCGTTGATGGCGGCGGCCTCTCCCACGGCGGTATGGTCTTTCCATAGCACGAAGAGGGCGTTGGGATTGTCACTGAGTTCTGGCAGTAGTCCCAGCGGGGTACCGGTCTCATCTACGGCTACGGGGGTAGATCCGGTGGTATCGATGGAGATGGCTGCTACGTTGCGGGCTGCGGCGGGGCCGGCCTGAGCGAGGCAGGCGCGGATGGTTTGTTCGAGCCCTTCGATATAATCGAGAGGATGTTGGCGAAACTGGTTGTCCGAGGGTTTGCAATACAGGCCATCCTTCCAGCGGGGGTAGTAAAAGACGGCAGAAGCTATTTCGGTGCCGTCAGCGGCGTTGACGAGGAGGGACCGAACGGAATCTGTTCCATAATCCACACCGAGTACAAAGTTCTCTTTTTGCATATGGCTGTTTGTAGGATGCAAATAATATCCGTCAAAATAACATTTATTTTTTTGGTTGTAAAAAAATATTTTGAGAGTATAATAGTCGGGGGATCTATATTAAATTTGTGAGCTACTAATCTTATTATTAGAAAGGAAGGCGAGATATTTTAAGCAATTTTGCCGGGTCTTTCTACCCTATCCTGACAAGGTCCCTTGAAGAGAATTGCCACCGGGGCCGGTTTTTGCTGCGAGTATAAATGAAGAGATCAGGGGATCGCGGGGGCCCTCCCCTGACATAAGGTAACAAAATCCCAGAGCCTTAACCAAATTTTTGAGTGGATCATTAAGATACGTAAAAATTATTTTATGATACATTATACGGATTAAAAAATATGTATAACGTATTTATTAAATTTGGAAGGCATTGATTCCTAGAAGTTTATCTTCGCTTTTGCGTGTTAGTTATACAAGAAATAGCCTAAATTGTCTTGCCCCTCAAACTGCCTGAAGAAAATGGAAAAAAAGATTAAAATTAACAGGATCAAGGCTGTCTTAGCAGAAAAAGATATATCGCATAAAGACCTGGCGATCAGAGTCGGCATAGCGCCCAACAGCGTTACGCGGATTTGCAACAACGAATTTCAGCCTACTTTAAAGCTATTGCGGGAGATCGCGTTGGCGCTCGATGTGGACATCAGGGAACTACTTATTCCTACCAGAAACGCCTGAGTTTTGTCTTTTACCGGGTATCTGTTGCATAAAAGAGGGTTTTACTATCTTTAGACTATCTATTGTAAATTAATTTACTATGTCTACTGCTTATGCCCGGAATGGCCGGCCACGGTCACGGGAAAACCTTATTCTATTCCTGTTCATTTTTCCTTTTTTTATGGCTCAACGGGGGGAGGCTCAATCCAACCAAGGCGGGGATGCGCCATCCGGCGTGCGGGTAACTGCTCCATCGGCCAAACAGGCTGGCGCCGGGTATGACTATTGGCCGGACAGTCTCCGGCGGGAACTGGCCCATGCGACGAGTCTTTCGGAAAAGGCGAAGTGGGATCTTCTGCTGGCTCAATACTATTATGGGAATGACAATGTTCAGTCGGATGCCTATGGACGGCAGGCGGTGGAGGCGGCCGAGATGAGCCGGGACCGGATGGTGATGATCCGGACGTATATAGGCAATGGTAACCGGTACATGACAAATGGCGGTCTAAAGAGCGTATTGAATCTGGCGCTTGAGAATTTTCACCGGGCGGAGGATATTGCGCTGGAGGATAAACTGGATGAAGAGATGGTCCTTGCTGACTGCGCCCTGGCGCGGGCATACCGGCAGGGAGGTGATAATGACCGGTCGTTGGCCTACTGTAACCAGGCGGTTACACTGGCGGGGGAGGTAGACAACGATACCTTGCAGACGATGGCCTATGGTCAACTAGGCTATACCTACCTGGACAGAAATGAAAAGCTGCCTGCCTTTAGGAATTTCCTGAAAGCGATGGACATAGCGGAACAAAGTAAAAAAGATCTACTGATCCGGAATGTGACGCAAGACCTGGCGGATTTTTACACGAACATCCATGAGTATGACAAGGCTATCGACTATGGCGTGCGGAATGAGGATTGGGACCGGAAGCTGCGGGATTTCAGCGATCTCGCTTTTGGTTATAATACGCTGGGAAGGTTGTATGCAGACAAGAAAGAATATGACATCGCGCTGGGCTATTACGAGCATGAGATTGCGTTAGGCGACAGCATACATTATGACCTGATCAATATCAACGCCTATTTCACCATTTTCAGATTGTACTTAGACAGCCGGCAATATCAAAAGGGGATGACTTACCTGGACCATCACCCGATGGCGGTGAATTATATCGACCGTATAGGGCTGCATTTCTATATCGATGAATGTTATGGAGAGGCCTATATGCAGATGGGGAAAATGGACTCCGCGGCTTATTATTTCAACAGGGCGGAGCCGCAGATGGAGGATAACGGCAATTCTTTTCTGAAATCGAAATTATATGATGCACTGGGGGATTTTTACCTCAGAAAGTCCGACTTGCCCAAAGCGCGTGATTATTATTTGAAGGAGCGGGTTGTCGGGCAGTCGACCGGAGATCTGCAACTTTTGCGTGATGCCGCGCTGATGCTGGATAGTGTTTACCTGCAAATGCACGATTACCAGTCAGCCTATATCTATCACGAGGAGTATACCAGGGATGCAGACAGTCTGCGGAACCTGGCCCGGGCGACGGACCTGCTGAAACTGGAAGTGGACAATGACAACCGGCGGCGGGACCGGGAGGCGAAGGAGGAGGAGGAGGCAACGGAGCACCGGCATAATGTGCAATATATGGGCTTTACGGTGGGATTGGTCGTACTATTCATCGTACTGGTGATGATGGGCTGGCTGGCGGTGCCGCCTTCGGTGATCCGGACGCTGGGTTTCCTGTCCTTTATATTTCTTTTCGAGTTCATTATTCTGCTGACAGATAAACAGATCCAGGGCTGGACGCATGAGGAGCCGTGGAAGGTGCTGCTGATCAAGATCGCGTTGGCGGCGGTACTGGTGCCGCTGCATCACTGGCTGGAGCATAAGGTGATCGTGTACCTGAGCAACCGGAAGCGTTTCAAGGCGGAGCATCCCGCGAGAGGGGTGGCGGCTGCGCATGGGGTGGAGGGGGTGGTGAGGCATTGATGGCGGGAGGGAGTTGACCGTGGGCGAGATTTCGAATTAAATTCTGTTTTTATAATTATTTTTGGAATTTAATTCTAATTAGTATTACCTTTACAGTACAATGATAGAATTTGCATTGGATAATATCGATCTGCGGATACTGCGGCTGATGCAGGACAACGCGCGGATCTCGAATGTGGATATGGCCAAGCAACTGGAGATGGCGCCATCTGCGGTGCTGGAGCGGGTGAAGAAGCTGGAGCAGAAGCAGGTGATCCAACATTATACGACGAGCGTCAACCCGGCCGCGGTGGGTCAAAAATTACTGGCTTTCATCTTCATCCGTACCTCGGAAATGTTTGGTGCGGGGGCGACAGGGAAAGCGCTGGCCCAAATAGAGGAAGTGCAGGAGGTGCATAGTATCGCGGGCGAAGATTGCTGGCTGGTCAAGGTGAGGGCGGCCGATTCGGCGGAGCTGATGGCACTCATGCGTACCAAATTCGCGAAGATTCCTTTTATACAATCTACGAAAACTACGATCGTGCTCGAGACGGTCAAGGAAGAACAAAAGGTTACTATTCCTATCACTAAAAAATAATTCTATGTCATCCACTGTCGGGCGGGCTCCTTCAGCAATGAAGGTGGCGGCTGCTTTTACCATTGTCTATCTTGTATGGGGTTCCACCTATTTTTTCATCCGGTTGTCGGTTGAGCACATTCCACCTATGCTGGTGGGCTGTCTGCGTTATCTTATTGCGGGCATCCTGATGCTGGTGTGGTGTGTGATCACGGGTGAAAAGATTTTTTCCCGGAAGGTGATCAATCCTGCCATTGTGAGCGGGTTGTTGTTGCTGGTTGGCGGCAATGGGGCGCTGATCTGGGCGGAGCAATACGTTCCGAGTTCGCTGGCAGCGATCCTTCTGGCGGCAGGCCCTATATGGTTCGTGGTGCTGGATAAGGGGAAATGGGCCGAAAATTTCCGGAGTAAGGCTACAATTGCGGGCTTGCTGGTAGGTTCGGCGGGGGTGCTGATGTTATTCGGGGAAAAGCTGTGGGGTGGTGACGCCGCGGACGTGGCGGCAGCAGGTGGTCATCACCGGGAGATGATGGCGCTGGTCATGCTGGTGCTGTGCGCTATTTCCTGGGCGGCGGGATCGCTGTATTCGAAGTACAAGTCTGTGGGGAATTCGAATGCGGTGAATGCGGGGTGGCAGATGATGTCGGCAGGAATAGGCTTTGTGGTATTGAGCCTCGTCAGAGGTGAGTGGTCGCATTTCCGGCCGCAGCAAGTGCCGTTGTCTTCCTGGCTTTCGGTTGCCTATCTGGTGACGATGGGGTCGCTGGTGGGTTACAGTGCCTTTACCTGGCTGCTGCAGGTGCGGCCTGCCACGCAGGTCTCTACACATGCCTATGTCAACCCGGTAGTGGCGGTGCTGCTGGGGGTATTCTTTGCGGGCGAGCACCTTTCTTTGATCCAGCTGTCGGGATTGCTGGTGATCCTGCTGAGTGTGTTGCTGATCAATCTGGCTAAATACAGGGCGGCGGCGGGAGGGAGAGGACGCACGAGGGAGAGGACGCGGGAGCGTCGGAAATACCCGAGCGAAGCGAAGGGTACGAACGAGGAAGGCAAGGGACGAAGCCTTGCGAAGTTCTAAGCGCCAGCGCTGCGATCGGGCAGGACAGGAATAACCGGCAGGCCGTTTGCAGGGAAGAAATTGGCCGCTGAGTGAGCGGGAATATTTGTTAACTTGTACCTTGGCTGCCAGGAACCTTTTCAGAAAAACACGGGCCATGGACTACAGAAGCATAACAGAACAGGCACAGCATTACGTAAGGACTTATTTTGACACGCACGCGGATGATCAACTGATCTATCACAATTTGTATCACACCGAACAGGTGGTGAAGGCTGCTACACAAATTGCCCGGCATTACAATTTAAACGAGACGGATCTTTTTATAGTACAGGTAGCCGCGTGGTTCCACGATATCGGCTATCTCACGGGCGGAGCTGCGGGCCATGAGGAACGGGGGGCGAAGCTGGTGGAGGCCTATCTGCAGGGAACGGGGGTGGAACCGGCTGTTGTGGATGGCGTGCGGAAGTGCATTTTGGCCACCGAAATACCGCAGCGGGCTGTCAGTCTGACGGAGCAGATCGTCTGTGACGCGGACCTTTTCCATCTGGGGACTAATGATTTCGAGGAGCGGAACAAGCTGATGAGAAAGGAGGCGGAGGCAGTGCGGCATGAAAAGATCAGTAAGGAGGATTGGCGGAAATCCGCGATCCGGCTGCTGGAGGGGCACCAGTATTATACCGATTACTGCCGGTTGTTGTTGGGGGATAAGCAGCGGGAGAACCTGGCGCAACTGAAGCATAAGGAGGAGCAGCATGAGCGGCACGAGGCGGGGGGAAAGGACGAGCCGGCCGGTGGGGTGAGTGAGGGCAGGCGCGAGGGGGGCGGCGGAATGATCACAGCCGGTGGGACAGGAGTGGGGCAAGCGGGTGCGGGAGGAGAGGCACGGCTTGCGGGAGAAGAACGGCACGAGGGGAAACATTATTCCACGGATGCGGTAGAAAAGCTGGTGCGAAAACACTTACAGGTGGAAGAGGGGCAGGAGGGGCCTCCGGTGGCGGAAAAAGGGAAGAAAGTCAAGAAAAAAGATCCGGGCCGGGGCATCGATACGGTATTCCGGATCACCTCTAATAATAATCAACGCCTGAGCTCGCAGGCGGACAGCAAGGCGCATATCCTGATCCAGGTCAACTCCATCATCATTTCTGTCCTGCTGAGCCTATTGCTGCGGAAGATCGAAGACCATACGAACCTGACCATTCCGGCCGTCATTTTACTCACTGTCAATCTCGTGACCATCATCTTTTCCATCCTGGCGACCCGGCCGCATATTCCGCCGGGTAAATTTACGCAGGCGGACCTTGAGGAGAAGAAAGTCAACCTGTTGTTCTTTGGTAATTTTTACCTGATGAGCCTGGAAGAATATGCGGGGGGGATGCTGCAACTGATGGAAGACCGGGATTTCCTTTACGGGAGCCTTATCCGGGATGTCTATTACCAGGGGATTGCGCTGGGCAAAAAATACCGGTGGTTGCGGTTGTCCTACAACGTGTTCATGTACGGGCTGATCGCGTCGGTGATTGCCTTTCTGATTGCCACGCTGGTCTATCCACAAAAATGAGCTATACATCTTATTGGCATATGTTATGAAGAATTCCATCGTACATATCATAAAAGACCCGGAAGGGGGCGATCTGATCGATACGCATTTCTCCTTTCAGGGGTTCATCCGGTTCCTGAAGGAGCGGAGACAGCATGAGAAGACGCAGAGGGTACGGTATTTCGATTTCCTGATCCATCACTTTGAAGAGCGGTTGCAAGGCAAGGACCTGCTGGAACCGGAAGAGATGCAGAACTACGGGGACCTGATGGAGCTGATGTACACCAGTATTTTTCCGGCGATTGCCGACGAGCGGGACAATTTGTGGGCGTTGTCGATCCCGATGCAGCCGGCGATCGTCTATGGCACGAATGCCTTTTACGATTTGTTGCTGGACCCTGTCACGGGGGAGGTCAGGGCCAGCATGATAGACAAGGAGGACAGGGAACGCAGAAAGCTGAACCTGGAGCTGGTCTATTCGGTGATCCTGTCTCAATTGTATGGCCGTTCCTTTTCGAGCGGTGACAGCCTGATCCGTTCATGGACGAATGAGCGCACGGGTTTACCGAGCTTTTACCGGTTGAATATCGATACCCGGTTCGTGGAAGTGGTACCCAAGGGGCAGCTGCCGGTGGTGGATTGGCAGCAATTCCCGTCTCGCCGGCCGGTGCCGGAGATCATCACCTGGCTGACGGAGCACCTGCCGCTAACGGACTTCCGGTTCCAGGGCATTAACGCCGTTACAGTGACGGATGTGACGACGGCCTACGTGATCAACAATATCAAGTCGCTGATCCTGGATCCCGCGCGCTGTGATCTTGGGTCTCCCCATGATGAAGTGATGCGGTGCCTGCAGATCCTGTCCGGCACGAAGGATGTCGATTTCGGGATGATGCCTTTCCTGAAAGTCAATGGACGACCCGTCTTTTCCGGCGAGAGCTGTCATCATAGTGTGCTGGGGACGGCCGCGGAAAGTGAGTCGCAGCAAGAGGCGAGCTACCTGGGCCTTGTCGAAAATTATATCCGGGAGCCGCGAATGATCTTATATGAGACATTGCCGGACTACCAGGAGGGCGAGCCTTTTTTCCTGGGGGCATTACGACGTGCGGGGATACGGGGTTATGGGCTGATGCCTGTCTTTTATAATAACCGGTTGGCGGGGGTGCTGGAAATCTCTTCGAAGAAGGCCGGGATACCGGACTCTGCGTTGTTGTCGCGGATGGATGTCGTCATTCCCCTGCTGGCGCAATTGTTACAACGGGCGAGTGATGAATTCGACAACCGGATCGAAACGATCATCAAGGAGAATTTCACTTCGCTGCAACCGGCGGTGGAATGGAAATTCAACGAGGCGGCCTGGCAGTTCGAGCTGCAGCGGCGGAAGAGCGAATCTCCGGCTGTCGGAACGATCTATTTCAAGGACGTCTATCCTTTGTATGGCGCCATCGACATCCGCAACTCCACGATCGGGCGGAACGATGCGTTACGGCGGGACCTGCAAACCCAGTTCGAGATCCTGACCCGCACCCTGGAGGCTTTGCACGAGGAGGTGAAACTGGAACTGCTGGAAGAAATGATCTACCATTGTCATCAATGGCAGCGGGCGTTGGAAGGAGGGATGACGACTGCGGATGAGCTGAATCTCAATACCTTCCTTTCCGAAGAGGCAGACGTCTTCCTGGAGCATTTCGGGCGTAGCAGACCGGATATGGCCGAGTTGTTGGAGCCTTACCGAAGGGCCATCGATCCGGAGGAAGGCATTGCCTTCCGGAACCGGCGCAACCTGGAGTGGTCGATACAGCTTATCAATCAAAGCATCAACCAACACCTGGAAGAGGCGACCGAAGAGTTACAGCGATCCTATCCCTGCTATTTCGAGAAATTCAGAACGGATGGGGTGGAGTACGACATTTATACCGGGCAGTCGATTGCGCCGGACAGGCCGTTTGACATCCTGTACCTGCATAATTTGCGGCTCTGGCAGCTGAACAGCATGGCTGCGATTGCCAGGCTGACGAATGCGTTATTGCCGCAGATGCCCGATCCGTTGATGACGACGCAGCTGATCTTCGTGCATACGATGTCGATAGATATAAGCTTCAGGAAAGATGAAAGGCGTTTCGATGTGGAAGGGGGGTACAATATCCGGTATCAGGTGGTCAAGAAGCGGATCGACAAGGTGCATGTCCGGGAAACGAACGAACGGCTGACGCAGCCGGGGACGATTGCGATCATTTATTTCAATGATAAGGAGGCTGAGGAATATGAGGGCTATATCAAATATCTGCAGGAAAAGAAATTGCTGAAGCAGGAGGTGGAGTATCTGGAACTGGAGGATTTGCAGGGAGTGAGCGGGTTGAGGGCGTTGAGAGTGGGGGTGATGATGGAGGCGGTGGCAGAGGCCGGGGTGAGGGGAGCGGAGGCGGAGACTGAGGAGAGAGGGACGGAGGAGACGGCGGAGCCTGAGGTGGGGGAACGGAGGCGGCTGGAACCGAGGTGACGGGTAGGATGGCCGAAATGAAAGAATGAATTCAAGAAGTATGCGTATGTACTGGTTATTATGGGCGTTAGCGATTTTTGGCGGATGCAGGGACAAGCCATCGCGGCAGGTTGCCAGGAGTGTGGTTGCTGCACCGCCCGGCCCCCAGGGCTATAATCTTGCGGAGCCGAAGAAATACGTCCTGAGTGAATCATTGCGGGAGATCTCGGGGGTTACTTTTTTGAAAGGCGATGCCGATACGATGTATGCGATAGAGGATGAGACGGGCAAGCTGTACAGCTTTCATTTGGGCGGCGGTCGATTTCCTTACCACAAGTTTGGGAAGCACGGGGACTATGAGGATGTGACGGTGCTGAACGATAAAGAGTTCGTGGTGTTGCGCAGTGACGGGAGCCTTTTCGTTTTCCCGGTCGAAGCGGTGCGTAGCGCGAGGGTTTCGAAGGATGGGGGAGAGGGGTTGTCAAAGTCAGTGCGGGCCTATGAACATATCCTGCCGCAGGGAGAGTATGAAGGGTTGTATGGAGACGAGGGGGGCAAGCTGATTGCTTTGTGCAAAAACTGCGCGGATGACGACCAGAAAAAGGAGGTTTCGGGTTATGTGCTGCAATATGGGGCGGACGGGGCGCTGGCGATCACGCAACATTTCAAGGTGGAAGTGCCGGAGGACAAGCTGACCAGTATCCACCGGAATGTGAAGTTCCACCCATCCTGTCTGGCGCGGCATCCCCTGACGAAAGAATGGTATATCGTCAGCAGTGTCAATAAGGCGTTGCTGGTGTTGGATGACCGGTGGCAGCTGAAGCATATCTATTCATTGAACCCTGTGTTGTTCAAGCAGCCGGAAGGGCTGGCGTTCGACAAGCAGGGCAATATGTATATTTCCAATGAGGGCGGACAAGGCAATGCCAATGTGCTGGTCTTTGCCTATCAACCCTAACCAAAGCCAACCTATCGGTATGAGAAAAATGATGACGGCGATAGTGCCGGGGATGTTACTGATCTTGATGCTGCAGGCGGCAAGAGGACGCGCGATGGCGCGGCCGATCCCAGAAGCGGCAGCCTTGCGGTCGGGCAGGACAGGAGTGGACACGGGTGGGCCCGGGGGCGGGGCGGAAGACCCGGTGGTCCGGCGGTTGTTCCTGGTAGGGGATGCAGGTGCATTGATTGACGGGCATCAGCGGGTGTGTGACTGGCTGCGTCAGAGGGTGGACTGGAACGATACGGCCAACATGCTGATTTATCTTGGTGACAATATTTATCCTGGCGGCATGCCGCCGGAAGGGAGCGCGGGCAGGGCGGATGCCATCCGAATCCTGGAAGACGAGGTGTCTGTCGTCGCCGGTAAAAAAGCGAAAGCTTTTTTTGTTCCGGGGGACCATGACTGGCGGGATGGGCGGCCGGGCGGCTGGCAGCAATTGAGGAATGAGGAAAGCTACCTGGATTCGATGGGGATGGCCAATGTAGAGCTGTTACCGAAGGGCGGTTGTCCGGGACCGGTAGCCATTCCTGTCGGGGACAAAATGGTGCTGGTCTTCATGGACAGTGAGTGGTGGTTGCAGCAGGAGGATGACCGGCCCGGAGCGCGGTCGGCCTGTGATTGCCGGGATGAAAAGGCCATCGTCGATGGTCTCAAAGACATTATCAGCACTTATCCCGACAAGTTGATCGTGCTGGCGATGCATCACCCCTTTTATACGCATGGGGAACACGGCGGATATTACACGCTGAAGCAGCATATCTTTCCCTTGACGGACTGGCAGTCGGGTCTGTATATTCCCTTGCCGGTGATCGGATCGGTCTATCCGCTGGTCAGGGGTGTCTTCGGCAATGTGCAGGATACGCGTAATCCCCGGTATAAGGACCTGCGGGAGCAGGTATCAGCCGTGATCAAAGGGCACCCAAACATTGTGCATGTATCCGGTCATGAGCATACGCTGCAACTTTTGGAGCAGGACAGTGTCTATTATGTTGTCAGCGGGGCAGGTTCGACGGCGACGCGGGTAAAGATGGGAGACTACTCTTTGTTTGCGCGGGAGGAACAGGGATTTGCGGTGATCGAACAGCGTGCCAGTGGCCGGTCGACGATTAAATTCTATACGGCGGATGCGAAGGACCTGGACCAAACCGCTTATGTTACGG
>Ga0302315_10001790_pt1 | contig 21114 bp, 17 predicted proteins | sample III_Palsa_N3_1_FD_200532 | JGI IMG/M metagenome (GOLD analysis project Ga0302315, IMG submission 200532) | Peat permafrost microbial communities from Stordalen Mire near Abisko, Sweden - III_Palsa_N3_1 | ecosystem: Environmental > Terrestrial > Soil > Palsa > Peat permafrost | place: Sweden...
AGCCGATCGGCATATCGTCCTGATACTTGTGGAAAGCGATGATCGAACCGGCAGAAGAGGTATTGGCATAGGTATCGAGAATTACCGGCGCTTCTTGCGGTTCGGCATCGCGGCCCAGCACCAGCCGCGTGATCAGCAAGTTCATGTTGAGGTTGGCTTGATGCAGCCAATAGCGGCTGATTTGCGAAATTGCCACACCGGACGATTCAACGGTTTCCTTGATCATCTCGGCCGCCATCGGGCATACCTCTTTGAATACCTTGCGCCCCTGTTGCTTGAATAACTTATCCGGCTTGCCGATGCCGGATTCGTCTGCGCGGTTCAGAAACCCAAAATTATTCCGGATATTGTTGGAGAACTTGGTCTTCAGCCGGGTACCGAGAATTTCGAAGCGATGCGCGGACGTGGCTAGGTCGCTGCGTTCTATCAAAATCGCAGTGCAAGCGTCGCCGAAAATGAAATGACTGTCACGATCGCGCCAATTCAAATGACCGCTGGTGATTTCCGGATTGACGACCAACACTGCCCTTGCTTGCCCGCTCTGCACTGCGCTGACCGCGGTCTGGATGCCGAAGGTGGCGGACGAACAGGCCACGTTCATGTCGAAACCGTAGCCTTCGATACCCAAGGCGTCCTGCACCTCGACCGATATCGCCGGATAACCGCGTTGCAGATTGCTGCACGCGACCAATACCATGTCGACGTCGGCGGCGGTTCGTCCAGCCCTTGCCAGCGCCTGTTCGGATGCGGCAACTGCCATGTCGCACATGATGGAGCGTTGCTCGTCCGGCCGCTCGGGAATAAATGGAACCATGCGGTTGATGTCGAGTATGCCCTCTTTTTCCACCACGAAGCGGGCCTTGATACCGGACGCCTTTTCCACAAACCCCACGCTGGACTCTTCCAATGCCACCAATTCGCCGCGAGCAATCGCATCCGCATTTTCCGCATTGAATTTGAGCACGTAGGCATTGAAACAAGCGATTAATTCTTCGTTGGAAATTGAATAGGGAGGCGTATATAGCCCAGTACCGCTGATTACGGCTTGATTCATCTGATTACTCTCTTTTAGTTGTCGTTATTGCCATCACGCGCTTCTAGGCCAAGTGCTGCAAATTCTACACAATCAGCATACAGCGTAAAAGCAACATTTTTCGCGATAATAACCGGCCGATGGCGGATTCTTGTGATTGGCTCGAACCTATTTTCGAACGCATTCTTATCCCTCTCTTATTCCTCAATCCATTATAGGAATTCCCGTCTCACCGACAGCTATTTTTGGGTAATCCAATCACTCCATTCACATCTTTTCTCACGCAGAATGGTTTTTCAGTTTGAAAGGAAATTTATCGAAAATCATCTATTTTTAGCTGAAATTATCAAAATTAAACCTATTTTATTAATAAAGCCTCAATATGCATGAAGAGGGAAATGTTAAAAACTGTCAAAAAGCTTGAAATGGGAAAATTGTGACTTGCGAGATGGAATCATTAATGCATATACTTGCTTATCAGAAATGTTGAAATCTCCATTTCCTGGATTTCACAAGTTGTTCCGATCAATCTCGCGCGTAATAATCCGTAACTGACGATGTCTTCCATATCACATATCACCGAAAACTCTACCCGGCTGGAATTCCTCGCCTTCACTTTGGGTCAGGAGGAATATGGTATCGACATTCAAAAGGTTCAGGAATTGCGCGGCTATGAAACCGTCACCCGCATCGCGAACGCGCCTGAGTTCGTCAAGGGCGTGGTGAATTTACGCGGCATCATCGTACCGATCGTCGATATGCGCATCAAATTCAACCTGGGCATGCCGACCTATGACCAATTTACCGTGGTCATCATCCTCAACATCAACGGTCGCGTGGTCGGCATGGTTGTCGACAGCGTGTCCGACGTCATCAACCTGAGCCCAGAACAAGTCAAGCCGGCCCCGGATATGGGTTCGGCATTCAGCACCGATCACCTGATCGGCTTGGGCACGGTGGACGAAAGAATGTTAATTCTGGTTGATATCGACAAGTTGATGTCGAGTACGGAAATGGGCCTGATCGAGAAAATGGCAGCCTGAGTTTTTCTATACACGGCACACGTCAACCTGCATTTAAGCAGGTGACGAAAAAAATAAATTTACGAGGGGTTTGGCGATATGAATATTGCAAAAATGAAAGTTGGCACCAGTCTGGCCTTTGGCTTTGCGCTGGTCCTGATACTGCTGATTGCGGTGACGGCATTGGGCATCAGCCGCATGGGCCAGATCCAGCAGCGGCTGGAGAATGTGGTCAACGTCAATAATGTGGAAACCCGGCTGGTGATCGATATGCGGGCGCTGGTCAATGACCGCACCATCGCGCTCAAGAATCTATCGTTGTTGACCGATCCATCGGACATGCAGCCCGAAATTGATCGCATCAACGAACAAACGAAAAAATACGTCGATGCGGAAACCAAACTGGACGGCATGTTTACTGCCGAAGCAAGCACCTCGCCGGAAGAAAAGAGCCTGCTAGCCAAGGTCAAGGAACAAGAAGCAGCGACAACGCCGGCAATCGCCAAGGCCACCGAACTGTGGTTGGGCAGCAAGCCGGAAGACGCGACCAAGGTCTTGATCAAGGAAATCCGCCCGCTGCAGAAGAAATGGCTGGATGCATTGGCTGAACTCGCAGCGCTCGAAGATAAACAAAATGCACAGGCAGCAACCGACGCACAAAGCGCTTTCGGTTCTGCCCGTTCCTTCATGCTAATCCTCGGTGCCATTGCCTTGCTGGCCGGAGTCGCAGCGGCATGGTGGATCACCAGCGGCCTGTTGAAACAGCTTGGTTGCGAACCTTCCTATGCAGCAAAAATTGCCAGCCAGATTGCCGCCGGCGATTTGGCGGCGAACATCCATACCAAGCCTAACGATCAAACCAGTTTGCTGATCGCCATGAAGGCAATGCGCGACAGCCTGGTCAATATCGTCGGCCAGGTGCGGGTCGGCACAGACTCCATCGCCAATGCTTCCGGTGAAATCGCTGCCGGCAATCTCGATCTTTCCACGCGCACCGAACAGCAAGCCAGCTCTCTTGAGAAAACCGCTTCGTCGATGGAAGAGTTGACTGCCACCGTCAAGCAAAATGCCGACAATGCAAGGCAAGCAAATCAGCTCGCCGCATCGGCCTCGGAAGTGGCGCGCAAGGGCGGAACGGTGGTGTCGCAAGTGGTGGAAACCATGGGTTCGATCAATGAGTCGGCCAAGAAGATCGTCGATATCATCAGCGTCATCGATAGCATTGCGTTTCAAACCAATATCCTGGCCTTGAATGCAGCAGTCGAAGCAGCCCGCGCCGGTGAACAAGGCCGTGGCTTTGCAGTCGTGGCAGCCGAAGTGCGTAATCTGGCGCAACGCAGTGCAGCGGCGGCAAAAGAGATCAAAACCCTGATCGGGAATTCGGTCGAGCAAGTGGAAATCGGCAGCAAACTGGTTGGGCAAGCGGGCGTCACGATGGCGGAAGTGGTCGAGAGCGTCAAGCATGTGACCGATATCATGGGTGAAATCACCGCCGCCAGCCAGGAACAAAGCGCCGGCATTGCACAGGTCAACCAGGCCATCATCGAAATGGATAGCGTCACCCAGCAGAACGCCGCATTGGTGGAAGAGGCTGCATCGGCTGCGCAAAGCCTGCAAGACCAGGCTGCCGAGGTTGCCAACGTGGTTAGCGTCTTCAAGCTCGACGCCAGCCAGCAAGCACATGCAAGCCATGTGGCGGCGCCGGTGCACGTGGCTGAAGTAAAGACCTTCCCAGCACGCGCCAAATCGCAAAAGTTGCCGGCGGTGCCGCCGAAAGCAGCGCCGAAGAAACTTGCCGTCGTCGGCAGCAGCAATGACGACTGGGAAGAATTCTAATAACAGCATTGCGAGGGGCGACACTGCGCCCCTCATTGAAGCCGCCGCCGGAACTAGGCAGGCGCCATGAAACCAGCCACCTGTTTCCAGTTGTGGCGAGAAAGATCGCCTTCGTTTTTAACGTCTATACGTTTGGAATATTATGTCTACCATTACACGCCTATCGCTGATTGTTGCCGCTCCTTTACTCTGCGTGGCCCTCAACGCCACCGCCGCCGACTACGCGGCGACCATCGATACCAAAGCACCTTGCGACAAACCTGAGTACCCACGTGCTTCGTTGGTCAATGAAGAACAAGGCACGGTGATCCTGTCACTCCAGATTGCCGCTGATGGTAAAGTCACCGACTCCAAAGTGGAAAAAAGCAGCGGCTTCAAGAATCTGGACAAGGCAACATTGAAGCTTGCCCAATGCAAATTCAAACCGCTGGTCAAGGACGGCAAGCCGGAAGAGGCTTGGGCGAAGTTTGAATATGTCTGGAAGCTGGATTAACTAGCTGCCCGGCATCCATCACAGACATCGAATTTAGTCGTCTGCTCACACGCTTCATACCTTCGTATTATTCAATATTGAATTGCACGGCATTCTCGCTTCATCGAGCGGATTGCCGTCCTTCATCTTAATACCCTTGGCGCAAAGCCTTCTCCTTCTCTTACGAGATGATTTAAGCAAATTCACAAATTTGCAAAATTAATATATTTATTGCCACATCGCAATGATGACGGCAAGACCGAGGTCCGCCACAAAAATTCCTGTCGTTTCCTGTTACTCCGTTTTTTTCCTTTATTGCATCTTTGTCGCCGGCATTTGAATCCGTCCGGCTATTGCCTGCGTATTTATACGTGAACCCGAGGGAAAGGCGTCGCTATACATTGACGACCTTAAGCGCTCCAACAGGCGCGCGTCACTCCTCAGTAGGTTGATTGACGTAAATCGATAGCAAAAGGACAAATCGCATGGGAGCGGAACGGATCAACATCGCGGTGATCGGCGCGGGCATTTCGGGTCTTTCCTGCGCCTACCAACTGGCTCGCACGGGACATGACGTCACCTTGCTGGAATCCGGCAACTATTTTGGCGGACATAGCCATACAGTAGATGTCACCCGGGAAGGCATGACGTATGGCGTCGATACCGGGTTTCTGGTGTTCAATCATAAGACCTACCCCAATCTGGTCAAGTTGTTTGACGCGTTGCAGGTTGAAACCGTCGCTACCGACATGTCGTTTTCAGTCAAGACTTCAGCTACCGGCTGGTTTGGGTCCAGGCAGCTCGAATGGGCGGGCGCCAACCTGGATACGGTATTCGCCCAGCGTCGCAACCTGCTCAACCCGGCGTTTCTGGTGATGCTGCGCGACATCGTGCGCTTCAATCGCGCAGCCACCGAGTTGGCCCTAGATGCAACTCCCGGAATCGACCGCATATCACTCGGCGCCTATTTGCAGCAACACGACTACAGCGAACAATTCCGCGCCTGGTATCTGTTGCCGATGGCTGGTTGCATCTGGTCATGCCCGACCACGCAAATGCTGGAATTTCCGCTATCGGCCTTCGTCCGTTTCTGCCACAACCACGGCTTGCTGCAAGTCAACGGCAGGCCGCAATGGCATACCGTCAAAGGCGGCTCGCGCCACTATGTCGAGAAAATGCTGGCCGCAATTCCAACCAAACAATGCGGCGTGGCGGTCAGATCGGTGACCCGGCACATGATAGGCGGCCAGCGCAAAGTCCTAGTTCAATCCAAAACCGGTACCTCTTTATTCGATCAAGTGGTGATGGCCTGCCATAGTGACCAAACCCTGCAATTGTTGGCCGACGCCAACGCAAGCGAACGCGAGTTGCTGGGTGCGATCCGCTATCAACCGAACCGCGCCGTGCTGCATAGCGACGCCAGTTGCCTGCCGCAAAACCGAAAAGCCTGGTCGGCATGGAATTATCAAAGCAAAGGTCAAAAGGAAACGCATAAAGAAACGCAAGTGTGCGTGCATTACCTGATCAACCAATTGCAGCCGCTGCCTTTCACAAGTCCGATCATCGTCTCGCTGAATCCGATCGATGAACCGATGGCACATAGCGTCATCGATGAATTCGCCTATTCGCATCCCGTGTTCGATGGCCCCGCCATCGCCGCCCAGGGAAAATTGGGCGACATCCAAGGAAATGACCATATCTGGTTTGCCGGCGCCTGGACCGGTTACGGATTCCATGAAGATGGCTTGAAATCCGGCTTGGCTGTGGCGCACGCATTAGAACGTAAGATTGAGGACAAGCGAGAAGACCATCGCCGCTCGCGCTCGGTGGCTTGAATCGCAACCATCATGGAAACCGACGCCAATCAGATCCAGCTATGTTTCGGGCAAGTGCGGCACAAGCGCTTGCGCCCGACGCTGCATGCATTCACCTACCGCGTCTATTTCCTCCGCCTGCCGCTGCGCTCGCTGGCGCGGCAACCGTGCTCCACCCGCTGGTTTTCGCACAACCGCTTCAACTTACTATCGTTCCATGATAGCGATCATGGCGACGGTCAGCAGACGTTGACCGCATGGGCCGACAGCTTGCTGTCCAGTGAAGGCATCACCGATGCCGATGGCGAAATCTGGCTGCAAACATTTCCGCGCGTGTTGGGTTACGTGTTCAATCCGGTGTCATTTTGGTTTTTCCATCGCAAAGACGGCAGCCTGCGCGCCATTCTCTGTGCGGTGCAAAACACCTTCGGCGAAAAACACTGCTACTTGCTGGACACCGGAACCGCCATGCCATACGGCATCGAATTGCAAGCCAAAAAAATCTTCCATGTATCACCGTTCTTCCCGGTTGAAGGCGGCTATCGCTTCCGCTTCATGCGAGCCACGCGCAAGGTCGGAAGCGACGAGCGCGAATCCACTGTGGCGCGTATCGACTATGGCGACGACTCCGGCCCTTTGTTGCAGACCAGCGTATGCGGAATTGCCGACCAGCTGACCGATGCCGGTGTCGCCAAAGCATTCTTTTTATATCCGTTGATGACCTTGGGCGTCATCGTGAAAATTCACTGGCAAGCACTGCGCCTGTGGATCAAACGCATTCCGTTTTTCACAAAACCTGAACCACCGACACATAGGGTAAGCAGATGAACTCAGAATCCATGCAGAATCAGGTGCTCAATTTTTCAAGCGCCGCGGTATCGATATCGAATGACACGCTACCGCCGCAAGCCCGGTTCGTCCTGGCAATGCTGGAAAATTTAAAGCACGGCGCGCTACAACTGAAACTGCCTGACGGCCGTTGCATGCTGTTCGGCGACGGTTCCGGGCCATTGACACTGGAATTAAAAGACTGGACCCTGTTTGCCGCCGCGCTGAAATCGGGCGATATCGGCTTTGCCGAAACCTTCATCGATGGCGGCTGGAGCACCGATAACTTGCCGGGGCTGATCGAGCTCTTCATAAGCAATCGCGATGCCATCGAGTCGGTGATCTACGGAACCTGGTGGGGTAAATTGCTGTATCGGCTCAAGCATCTGTTCAATCGCAATTCGAAAACCGGCAGCCGCAAGAACATTCATGCCCACTATGACATCGGCAACGATTTCTACCAGCTCTGGCTCGATCCTTCGATGACGTATTCGAGCGCGCTGTTTTCCAACGGACATGTCGAAAATCTGCAGGATGCGCAACTTGCCAAATATCGCCGCATCCTCGGCGAGTTGAATTTGAAGCCCAATGACCGCATCCTCGAAATCGGCTGCGGCTGGGGCGGTTTCGCAGAAATCGCAGCGCGCGAAGGCGGCAATCGCGTCACTGGCTTGACGCTCTCGGCCGAACAATTGCAATTCTCGCGCAATCGCTTGAAAACAGCAGGCGTCGACGATCAAGTCGATCTGCAATTGCAGGATTATCGCGACACCGATGGCGAATTCGATGCGATCGCCTCGATTGAAATGTTCGAAGCGGTCGGCGAAGCCTACTGGCCGACGTATTTCGACTGCGTCGCCCGCAACCTGAAACCAGGCGGACGCGCCTGCATCCAAACAATCGTCATCGCCGACGAATTATTCGACCGCTATCGCGCCGGCACCGACTTCATCCAGCAATACATTTTCCCCGGCGGCATGCTGCCCTCCCCTGCTGTATTCCGTCGCCAAGCGGAAAAGCACGGCTTCAAGGTCTGCAACGAGTTCTCTTTCGGAAAAGACTATGCGCGAACCTTGGTGGAATGGCGACGCGCATTCAAGGAACAATTGCAATTGGTGCGTCAACAAGGATTCGACGAACGCTTCCTGCATACATGGGAATTTTACCTGGCCTATTGCGAAGCCGGATTCAGAGCAGAAAGCATCGACGTCACCCAATTCACGCTGGAAAAATTGTGACCGCAAGTCGCAAGCTCCTGCTGGGCTTGCACCTAGCACTAGCGATAAGCAGCGGCGATGCACTGGCAATCGAAGTGCCGCCCCACATCGCCACCGAAATTACCGATGCGCATCTGTGCGGCCAAGGAAAATTCCGCTGGTTCGGCTTCAAGATATACGATGCGCAACTATGGGTAAGTAAGCAAGGCTTCAATCCAACCATGCCCTCGGCAGAAAAGTTCGCACTAGACTTACGCTACGCACGCGCATTTCCGGGAAAAAAGATCGCCGAATCCGGCATCCATGAAATCGAAAAGCTAGGCTTCGGATCGCCACAGCAACATCAAGCCTGGCTACAACAAATGGAAAGCTGCTTCCCCGACGTAAGCGACGGCACCCACCTGACCGGCATCTTCGAACCAGGCCAAGGCGCCAACTTCTACCTCGACGGAAAGAAAATCTGCACCATCCCCGACAGCGAATTCAGCACAGCATTCTTCGCAATCTGGCTAGACCCTAGAACCAAGGAAAGCAAGCTGCGCAAAGAGCTGCTTGGCGCGGTTTCGCCAGAGTGATAGATTAGATAGCAATAATTGAGTAGGGTCGCGCCGGAAGAATTGCGCTTGGAAGCTGGCGTAAAAATAAAGGGGAAAGCGGATAAGAAATGAAAACTGTCTGAGCCGCAGGCGAGTTTTTTCATTTCCCGCTTTGCTCTTTATTTTTACGCGAACCCGAAGGGCAGCTTCCCTGCGCTCGCCTTTCTTTGCCCTCCACGGAGTGACTACAAATTTATTAAGAAAAACCAGCAACGCTCAAAGCGCGACATCACAGCACCTTCGTCCCAATCCACCAAGCAATCGCCGCCACAAACGCCGAAGCCGGAATCGTCAACACCCAAGCCCAAACAATATTCCCCGCCACCCCCCACCGCACCGCCGACATCTTCTGCGACGCCCCAACACCAACAATCGCGCCAGTAATCGTGTGCGTCGTCGAGACCGGCACACCCAAGGCGGTAGCGATGAACAACGTGATAGCGCCACCAGTTTCGGCGCAAAAGCCACCTACCGGCTTCAGCTTGGTAATCTTCTGCCCCATCGTTTTGACAATGCGCCAGCCACCAAACAAGGTGCCAAGGCTAATCGCGGTATAACAACTGACGATCACCCACAAGGGCACGCCTTCATTGAATTTGATCTGCCCCGCCGCAATCAATAACATCCAGATGATGCCGATGGTTTTTTGCGCGTCGTTGCCGCCATGCCCCAAGCTATACATCGATGCGGAAATCAATTGCATGCGGCGAAACCATTTGTCGACACGTCGCGGCGTCGAACTGACAAACATCCACGATACCAAGACCATCATGATCGAACCGAACACGAATCCAAGCAATGGCGACAAGACGATGAAAACGATGATCTTGATCAAGCCGGCAGCGATCAAGGCGCCGGTTCCGGCTTTCGCCACTGCAGCACCGACCAACCCGCCGATCAAGGCGTGCGATGAAGAAGAGGGAATACCGAAGAACCAGGTGACGAAATTCCAGAAAACAGCGCCGACCAGCGCGCCGAAAATCACATATTGATCGACCACCATCGGATCGATCGTGTCCTTGCCGACCGTGGCCGCCACCGTCAAAGGAAAGACCAAGACGGCGATGAAGTTGAATACCGCAGCCATCGCCACCGCCGTATGCGGCTTGAGGACGCGGGTCGAAACGACCGTTGCAATCGCATTGGCCGCATCATGAAAACCATTCATGAAGTCGAACAACAGAGCTAACGCAATCAGGATGATGAGAACGAAAACGCTGATTTGAAGAGTATGCATGGTTTCTTCTTGATCTTATTCTTGCGCAGAGCAGCGAGTTTTGCTCACACCCTGCGAGATTCTTGCGTGGAGTATCGGTAAAAGAAAACGACGAGAGAATTATGCATTCTCGACGAGTATGCCTTCGATGATATTAGCGACGTCTTCGCACCGATCGGTGACGGTTTCCAGAATTTCGTAGATCGCCTTGAGCTTGATCAGGTTGCGCACATCCGGTTCGTCGCGGAACAATTTGGACATGGCCGCACGCATCACATGGTCGGCATCCGATTCCAGGCGGTCAATCTCGGCGCAGATAGTGAGAATTTGACGCGAATTATCCATGTTGTGCAACAAGCTGACTGCCGCCTTGACCTTTTCCGCGCAGGCCAGGCACAACTCTGCCAAGCGGCGCGCTTCGACCGTGATGGCCTTGATGTCGTACAGGGAAATGGTTTGCGCGGCATCTTCCAGCAGATCGAGGATATCGTCCATGCGGGTGATCAATTGATGGATATCGTCGCGATCGATCGGTGTGATGAAGGTCTTGTGCAGCAACTCGATGGTATCGTGCGTCACCTTGTCAGCTTGCTTTTCGAGCCCTTCGATCGCGTGCACGCGATTTTCCAGGTCGTCGAAATTCGTCATCAAGGCGACCATTTCCTTCGCGCCCTTGACGCACAGTTCGGCGTGCTGAACAAATAGTTCGAAGAATTTCCCCTCGTTGGGCATGAATCGTCCAAACATCGTCTTTCCCCTTTGTTGTAGCGTTGAATCTCAAATCAAACTTCGCGGCTTATGGGTACCCCATGCCCGAAGTGGCAGCGGGCAACCGTCAATCCCCTTGATAGGTCGCCAAACTGCCTGAGTAGTTATCAAATTTTGTGTACTGACCCAGGAAGGTCAGGCGCACTGCACCAATCGGCCCGTTACGTTGCTTGCCGATAATGATTTCAGCAGTACCTTTGTCCGGCGAATCGGGGTTATAGACCTCGTCGCGGTAAATGAACAGGATCACGTCGGCATCCTGCTCGATCGCACCGGATTCGCGCAAGTCGGACATCACGGGCCGCTTGTTCGGTCGTTGTTCCAGCGAGCGGTTCAACTGCGACAAGGCAATGACCGGGCAATTCAATTCCTTGGCCAAGCCCTTCAAGTTCCGCGAAATTTCAGAAATTTCCGTAGCGCGGTTTTCACCGGCGGAATTGGCCGACATCAGTTGCAGGTAATCGATGATGATCAACCCCAGCTTGCCGCATTGACGCGACAAACGACGCGAACGGGCACGCAGTTCAATCGAACTCAGTGCCGGGGTCTCATCGATATACAGTTGGGCATCGTTCATTTTCTGGATCGCATGCGTCAGGCGCGGCCAGTCTTCATCCGCCAGCTTGCCGGTACGCAAGCGATGCTGATCCAGGCGTCCGACCGAACCCAGCATACGCATTGCCAGCTGCGTGCCGCCCATTTCCATCGAAAACACGGCAACCGGCAAGCCGCTTTCAATGGCGACGGTTTCACCGATGTTGATCGAAAATGCGGTCTTACCCATCGACGGCCGGCCGGCAACGATAATCAAGTCGCCCGGCTGCAAGCCCGAGGTCATGCGATCAAGGTCAACGAAACCGGTCGGCACGCCGGTAATTTCACTTTGATTATCGCGGTTATACAATTCGTCGATCCGCTCCACCACCTGGGTCAGCAAGGGCTGGATCGATTGAAAACCCTGGGCGCCTCGCGCACCCTCTTCCGCAATGGCGAAGATTTTCGATTCGGCTTCGTCCAGCATCTGCTTGACTTCCTTGCCTTGCGGGCTGAAAGCCTGCCCCGAAATTTCATCGGCGACCGTGATCAGTTTGCGCAACACGCCACGATCGCGCACGATTTCTGCGTAATGGCGGATATTGGCGGCGGAAGGCGTATTCTGCGCCAGTGCATTCAAGTAGCTCAAGCCGCCGACTTCATCCGCCTTGGCGGTACCGGACAAGGACTCAAACACGGTGATGACGTCCGCCGGGCGTGAATTATTGATCAGCTTGACGATGTGCTGGAAGATGATGCGGTGATCATAGCGATAAAAATCCGCCTCTTGCACGAAATCCGCAATACGGTCCCAGGCGGCATTGTCTAGCAGCAATCCGCCGAGTACAGATTGCTCTGCTTCGATAGAATGTGGCGGTACGCGCAGGGAATCCAGTTGCGGGTCGTACGACTTCTCGAACGGCTTGTCATATGGCTTTTTCATTGCGCGAATTATACCTGCTAGCCAATGCCTAAAGAATTCGGCAGAGTGGAAATTTGCATGCGAAAACAGCTTCGTTAGTGAATCAACAAGCTTCGCATTGCAATGCGCATCTATTGCTTGAATGCATCAGCATCCATCGATCGAAAGCGCGAAAAAAAAGCCGGAAAATCCGGCTTTTTTCCTTAAAACAACTAGCTTAAGCGTGTTCGCCCAGTACCGAGACTGTGATTTCCACAACTACGTCTGTATGCAATGCAACAGAGATAGGGTGATCGCCAGTAGTCTTCAAAGGACCTTGTGGCATGCGAACTTGTGCTTTTTCAACTGGGAAACCTTGTTTGGTCAACGCTTCAGCGATGTCAAAGTTGGTGACCGAACCGAACAAACGACCATCAACGCCAGACTTTTGCGAAATTTGAACGGTCAGGCCGGCCAATTTTTCGCCTTGAGTTTGCGAAGCGGCCAATTTTTCGGCTGCAGCTTTTTCCAGATCAGCGCGTTTTGCTTCGAATTCAGCAACTGCTGAAGTCGTTGCACGACGGGCTTTGCGTTGCGGGATCAGGAAGTTACGTGCGAAACCGTCTTTAACACGTACGACTTCACCGAGATTGCCGAGATTAACGACTTTTTCTAACAGAATGACTTGCATATTTTTCTCCGAATTTGGGTAATTGAGTCAGTCGTCAATTACGCAGTGTGCAGATCGGTGTACGGCAACAGCGCGAGGTAACGTGCGCGCTTGATTGCTGTATCAACCTGACGTTGATAGTGAGCCTTGGTGCCGGTCAGGCGTGCCGGCATGATCTTGCCGTTTTCCTGAACGAAATCTTTCAAGGTATCCACGTCTTTGTAATCTACCTGTTCAACGTTTGCAGCGGTGAAGCGGCAGAATTTCTTGCGCTTGAACAGCGGATTTTGCTGTTGACGTTTTTGCTTGAGTTTCAGCTTGTTCTTGTCGAATTTTTTACCGAATGCCATGATGGGCTCCTGTATTTAAATAATGGGTGTCTCGAAATCAATGATGTGAAATACGAGGCTTTTACTGTTGCGATTCTTGCGTGCCAGGAAACCGGTAAATTGGAAAGTTTCGCCTAATTCAGCGTGGTTGAATCGTCCTGAAATTTCACCTGCGGCAAGCGCAGCCATTTCAAATTCGATCAACCGCGGAATGCCAGCCTCTATCTGTTGCGAACTGTGCAGCAATTTTGCCGACACTATCGGGATACCTGCCGGGGTGTAACGCAATACTTCACGCTCGGCGATACTAGCAACTAATTGAAACTGATTTTCCAGCTTATTTTCCAGTTTTTTATATTCCTGATTTACGGCAAAAATTACGCAGCTGGTGCCTCAGTACGGTGGCTCTTTGCAGCATCTTCCTTCTGCACAGCCTTCATCATCGGCGACGGTGTTGTCTCGGCCTTCTTCAACTTGACAGTCAAATGACGCAAGACAGCATCGTTGAACTTGAAGCCGGTTTCGATTTCGACCAGAGTTTCGTTATCGCACTCGATGTTCAAACAAACATAGTGTGCTTTTGCGAGCTTCTGGATCATGTAAGCCATCTGGCGACGACCCCAGTCTTCAACACGGTGGATCTTGCCGCCACGAGTGGTGACAATACCTTTGTAGCGCTCGATCATCGCGGGCACTTGCTCGCTTTGATCCGGATGGACGATAAATACTATTTCATAGTGACGCATATAAAACTCCTTTTGGACTGATTAACAAATCGCCCACCCCGGCGTCAAGACGAGTGTGGGAAGAGGAAAACCCAAGATCATACCCCGTTGAGGCGGAAAACTCAATAGTTTCAAGCGCTTATCGACGCAAGGCGATTAATTGACCCGCATTGAGGTGAGACAACCTTCGCCAACAATAACAAAAAAGCAACCAATCACGCAGTATTCAAGTGTTAACACCAAATAAGCTTGCATTTAACGAAATACTGTATAAAAATACAGACTGTGCAAATGAACAGCGGTAGTTGTCTACTGGCTTGTCTATTGCCGTTTGTCAGCACTCGTAGCTACATCCTTAACTTTTGCTTCGTTGAAAGCCATGATCAAACTTACCGCTCGCCAGGAACAAATCCTCAATTTGATCAAGGATGCGATCGAAAATACCGGATTCCCGCCGACCCGCGCCGAAATCGCGACGGAGCTGGGATTTAAATCGGCCAATGCGGCGGAAGAACATTTACAAGCACTGGCACGAAAAGGCGCAATCGAAATATCGCCCGGCACCTCGCGCGGCATACGCCTGTGCGGCGACCATGGCTCCGATCGCGGTGCCGACCGCTTCGGCGGTTCGCAATTGGCGCTACCGCATCCGGCCTTGATGCAGTTAAGTTTGCCGCTGATCGGCCGTGTCGCTGCCGGCTCGCCAATCCTGGCGCAAGAACATGTTGAAGCCAATTACAGCGTCGATCCATCCTTATTTACCGCACGGCCTGACTACCTTCTGAAAGTACGCGGCATGTCGATGCGCGACGCCGGCATTATCGACGGCGATTTGCTGGCGGTGAAAAGAGCCGACAGTGCACGCAACGGTCAAATCGTCGTGGCCCGCCTGGGTGATGACGTCACGGTCAAGCGCTATCGCAAGACCGGTAGCTTGATCGAACTGCTGCCGGAAAATCCCGATTTCAAGACGATACGCGTGGAAGCGGAGCGCGACGAATTTGCTCTCGAAGGCTTAGCGGTTGGACTAATGCGCGCTTGGGGATAAATGTGGAACGCGTTCATACCCACTTGTAGGACTCATTAGGTTGGTGCTGAGCTTGCGAAGCCCAACAAGCATATTGGCTGCGGCCTTCATTTCTCTTGCGAGTGACAATGTTGGGCTTTCCAGCCCACCATACGTACTACTTGCGATTCGACAATATCTGCTTGGCTATCCCACGCAAGATATTCACTTCTTCGACCTCTAACTGAGTACGCGAGAATAAGCGCTTCAGTCGCGGCATCAATTTCTTCGGATTGTCGGCGTCAAGGAAATCAATCGCGATCAAGGCTTGTTCCAGATGCGTATACATACCTTCGATTTGCGCAACTGCCGCCGCCTGCCCTTGAAAGCCGATGTCGCTTGTATTGCTGGTACCTTCGATCGCCGCCATCCGGCATTCGTATGTCAGGACCTGCACTGCTTGCGCGAGATTCAGCGATGAATACTCAGGATTAGCCGGTATATTGATCAGCACGTTGCACTTTTCGACGATTTCATTAGGCAAGCCAAAGCGCTCATTGCCAAATACCAGAGCCGCCTGTAACCCTTGATCGGCAACCAATTGCCCGGCCAAATGTCGCGGCGCGACTATCGGCGGTGAGAATTCCCGCAAGCGGGCACTCACTGCTGCTGCAAAATTGCAATCTGCCAACGCCTCACTAAACGAGCCGACAATCCTCGCCGATGCCATCACATCCTGTGCGCCACTGGCAAAAGCGATCGCTTCCTCCTGTTGCATCGCATTCTCAAAGCGTGGGTTCACCAGCACAAGGTCGGAAAAACCCATGGTCTTCATCGCGCGAGCAGCCGCACCAATGTTGCCAGGACGACTAGTTTCGACCAGCACAATACGCAGGCGTTTAAAAAGAGAGGTGTCGATTTGGGGCTGATTCATTTAAAATGGCGACATTGCGCGGTAAAACTCGGGTTAACTGACTGAATTTGCCGCATCGCTCCTTAATTCATCCATGCGGTTCCGTTTGCGGTTTTGGCAACGGTACCGCCATTTTAACGGAATCATTATGCACCCCATGCTCAACACGGCGGTTAAGGCCGCCCGTCGCGCCGCCGCCATCATTAATCGCGCCTCTTTCGACCTCGACCGCGTCAAAGTGACCGAAAAAGGTCACAGGGACTATGTCACCGAAGTCGACCAGGCGGCTGAACAGGCGATTATCGACGTGTTGATCGGCGCTTATCCCGACCATGCGGTGCTCGGTGAAGAATCCGGCCCTTCGGCCAATTTACACGACGACAACGAAAACGTCTGGATCATCGATCCTCTGGACGGCACTACCAATTTCATCCACGGCTTTCCCCAATATTGTGTCTCCATCGCCTTGCAACAACGCGGCCAGATCACGCAGGCGGTCGTCTACGACCCAACCCGCAATGACCTATTCACCGCCAGCAAAGGCGGCGGCGCATTTTTGAATGAAAAGCGCCTGCGCGTCACCAAACGCGATAGGATCGCCGACGCCTTGATCGGCACCGGCTTCATGTACCGCGGCGACAAGGACGGCATGGACGAATATCTGCAGATGTTCCGCGTAATGACCGAAAGCAGTTCCGGCTTGCGTCGTGCAGGCGCCGCCGCGTTGGATTTGGCTTATGTCGCTGCCGGTCGCCTCGACGGTTTCTTCGAAAAAGGCCTGAAGCCGTGGGATATGGCAGCCGGTTCGCTGTTGATCACTGAATCGGGCGGCATCATGGGCACCTTCGCCGGTGAGTCTGACTACTTATACAAAGGCAATGCGATTGCCGGTACACCGAAGGTATTTGGACAGATGGTGAACTTGCTCGCGCCGTTTGCCAAATAAGCAATCGAAAGCTGCTATCCAGGACAGGTACTTGACTTGTCCTGGCTATGATCCCCTTACCTCGAATCCGTCTATTCGCGTTTCTTGGCCGCAACACCTGTTATACTACCGCCACGCGGCATATTCTCCAGTCACCTTGCCGCTGTCTATGTAGACCATCAGCATCCTAATCCGTTTGCCTGCGACTGGCGCCATGTGTGGCGACAGGCCGATATTATCTATTGAGTTTTCATGTCATTTTCAAATCTCGGCTTGGCCGATGAGATTGTTCGCGCCGTTACCGAGCAAGGTTACACCGTTCCTACACCAATCCAGGCACAGGCGATTCCTGCCGTGCTGGCCGGTGGCGATTTATTGGCCGGCGCGCAAACCGGCACTGGCAAAACTGCCGGCTTCACTTTGCCGATCCTGCATCGCTTGTCGACCGCTGCGGCGGCTCCACGCACCACCACGGCTGCGCGCCCCATTCGCGCTTTGATCCTGACGCCGACCCGCGAACTGGCGGCGCAAGTCGAAGAAAGCGTGCGCACCTACGGCAAATACCTGAAGTTGACCTCGGCTGTCATCTTCGGCGGCGTTGGCATCAACCCGCAAATCAAGCTGTTGAAGCATGGCGTCGACATCCTGGTCGCCACGCCCGGGCGTCTTCTGGACCATATGCAGCAAGGCACGGTCAACCTGACGCAGATTGAAATCCTGATTCTGGACGAAGCCGACCGCATGCTGGACATGGGCTTTATCAAGGACATCAAGCGCATCCTGGCGGTGCTGCCGAAGAAACGCCAAAACCTGTTGTTCTCCGCGACCTTCTCGGACGAGATCAAGACGCTGGCCGATGGCTTGCTGAACGCACCGGCGATGATCGAAGTGGCACGCCGCAATTCGACCGTGGAAGTGATTGCACAAAAAGTCCACCCGGTTGACCGCGACCGCAAGCATCCGATGCTGGCCCATTTGATCAAAACGCATCAATGGACGCAGGTATTGGTCTTTACCCGCACCAAGCATGGCGCCAACAAATTAGTTGAGCAATTGGAAAAAGACGGCATCACCGGCATGGCGATCCATGGCAACAAGAGCCAGACCGCCCGCACCCGTGCCTTGTCGGAATTCAAGGAAGGCAGCTTGCAGGTACTGGTCGCTACCGATATCGCCGCGCGCGGTATCGACATCGATCAATTGCCGCACGTGGTGAATTACGATTTGCCGAATGTGCCGGAAGATTACGTGCATCGGATCGGTCGTACAGGTCGCGCCGGCGCCACCGGCGAAGCGGTATCGCTGGTATGCGTGGACGAACATCAAATGTTGCGCGACATTGAAAAATTGATCAAGCGCGAATTGCCGAAGGAAGTCATCCCCGGTTTCGAGCCTGATCCAACCGCACGCGCGCAACCGATCCAACTGCGTAGCGGCAATGTGCCCGGTGGCCGTCGCCCGCAGGGGCGCTCCGGCGCTCCAGCCAAAACTGCCGGTGGTGGCAACGGCGCCGGCAACAAACCGCGCTCCCCTGGCGGCGCGCCAAGACCGGGCGGCCCAGCCAAACCTTTCGGTGGCCCCAGCAGCGGCAAGCCTTCGGCACCGCATCGCTCCGGCGGACGTGGGCGCTAAGGCGAATAGTCGGCTTAACAACGCGGCCCATGAAATGAGATAGACCACAACCCGGCAAGTCGATGATTTGCCGGGTTGCTTTTTTATCGACACCTTTATTCGATTCAAGCACGCTTGATCAATACCGGCAGTGATATTTATATGGCACCATGCTACATTCACGCCGAAGCCAGCCAGAACAAAACGAGTTGAGATGGAAAAAGAAGCAACACAAAAAATATCCCCGATGATGGTCCAATACAATGGCATCAAGGCGGAACACCCGAACACATTGGTGTTCTATCGCATGGGCGATTTCTACGAATTGTTTTTCGACGATGCGGAAAAAGCATCTCGCCTGTTAGGCATCACGCTGACGCATCGCGGCAATGTCAACGGCGTGCCGATCAAGATGGCGGGCGTGCCTTTCCATGCCGCCGATCAATACCTTGCCAAGCTGGTAAAACTGGGGGAGTCGGTCGCCATCTGCGAACAAATCGGCGACCCGGCGACCAGCAAGGGACCGGTAGAGCGCAAGGTACTGCGGGTGATCACGCCCGGCACCTTGACCGACGCCGATTTACTGCCTGAAAAAGCCGAGCGGCCGCTTTTGGCGCTATACACCGTCACGCAACGCAAGAACGTCACGATCGGCCTAGCCTGGCTATCGATGGCCAGCGGCGCCTTGAAGTTGATGGAATTCGTCGACGATGCCAAGTCCTTCGATGCGCGCTTGCGGCAAGAGTTGGAGCGCATTGCGCCGGCGGAAATCCTGATGTCGGACAGCGTGGATGTCTTGCTGCGTGAGGCGGTTGCCAGCAAGGCCAACACGGTGCCGGAATGGCATTTCGACCTGGCGCATGGCGAAAAAGCATTGCGCGATCAGTTGGCCGTGTCAACCCTGTCCGGCTATGGCGCGGAAGGGTTGAGCGCGGCGCTCGGTGCTGCCGGCGCATTGCTGCGCTACGCGCAATCGACCCAGGGCAAGGGCTTGCAACATGTGCGCGCCTTGACCGTCGAATCCGAAAATGAATTCATCGGCCTCGATGCCGCCACTCGCCGCAATCTGGAATTGACCGAGACCCTGCGCGCGCAAAATGGCGGTGACAGCGGCCCCACCCTGTTTTCGCTGCTCGACCATTGTCGCACCGCGATGGGTTCGCGCTTATTGCGCCATTGGCTGCATCATGCGCGGCGCGACCAATCGGTGGCGCAAGCGCGGCATGCAGCTATCGGCGCGTTGCTGCGGGCCGATGCTTGCTCCGGCTTGGCCAGCACGTTGTCTGTGGTGCCGGACATTGAGCGCATTACTACCCGCATTGCGCTATTGTCGGCACGTCCGCGTGACCTGGCGGGGTTGCGCGCCGGCCTGCAACAACTGCCGTCGCTGCGCAATTATGTCGCGATGTGCGACAAAGACGGCAGCGCCCCATTGCTGAAGACCATGCAAGACGGTTTGGCCACCCCGCTTGAATGCCTCGATCTGATCGAACGCGCGATTGCGCTGGAACCGGCGGCGATGGTGCGTGATGGCGGCGTGATCGCCCGCAATTTCGATGCCGAACTCGATGAGTTGCGTGCGTTATCGGAAAATGCCGGACAATTCCTGCTCGATCTGGAAACCCGCGAACGCGCCCGCACCGGCATTGCCAATCTGCGGGTCGAATACAACAAGGTGCATGGCTTTTACATCGAAGTCACGCATGGCCAGACCGACAAGGTGCCGGACGATTACCGCCGCCGCCAAACCCTAAAGAACGCCGAACGCTATATCACGCCGGAATTGAAAGCGTTTGAGGATAAGGCCTTGTCAGCGCAGGAACGTGCGTTGTCGCGCGAAAAATATCTGTACGACCTCTTGCTGCAAGACTTGGCTGCGCATATCCCCACTTTGCAGGAGATTGCGCGCGCGCTGGCCCAGCTCGACACGCTGGTAGCGCTGGCCGAGCACGCGCAACGGCATAACTGGTGTGCGCCGCGCCTGATCGGCGAACCGGCGATTTCGATCGAGCAAGGGCGGCATCCTGTGGTGGAAAACCATATCGAACGCTTCATCGCCAATGATTGCGAATTGAGTGCTGAACGCAAGATGCTGTTGATCACCGGCCCTAACATGGGTGGTAAATCGACCTTCATGCGGCAAGTGGCCTTGATCACGCTGCTGGCCTATGTCGGCAGTTATGTGCCAGCCAACAATGCCACCATCGGTCCGATCGATCGCATCTTCACGCGTATCGGCGCCGCCGACGACCTGGCAGGCGGCCGTTCCACTTTCATGGTGGAGATGACGGAGTCGGCCGCTATTCTCAATGGCGCAACCGACCAGTCGCTGGTGCTGATGGACGAAGTTGGGCGCGGCACCTCGACCTTCGACGGCTTGGCATTGGCGTGGGCGATTGCGCGCCAATTGATCGATGTCACCAAGAGCTACACGCTGTTCGCAACGCATTATTTCGAATTGACGCAACTGCCGGATACCAATCCGAGCGCTGCCAACGTCCATCTGTCTGCGGTTGAACACAAGGACAGCATCGTATTCTTGCATGCGGTGCAAGCCGGTCCAGCCTCGCAAAGTTACGGCTTGCAGGTCGCGCAACTGGCGGGGGTGCCGCAGCAAGTGATCCGCGCTGCCCGCAAGCATTTGGCCGCGCTGGAGGCACACTCTGTGCAGCCGACGCCGCAATTCGATTTGTTTGCC
>Ga0302315_10001792_pt1 | contig 21108 bp, 12 predicted proteins | sample III_Palsa_N3_1_FD_200532 | JGI IMG/M metagenome (GOLD analysis project Ga0302315, IMG submission 200532) | Peat permafrost microbial communities from Stordalen Mire near Abisko, Sweden - III_Palsa_N3_1 | ecosystem: Environmental > Terrestrial > Soil > Palsa > Peat permafrost | place: Sweden...
TGAGTCACCGAAGTGTCTTGCGATGATTGCATCCACGACGCTGATCTTCCGCTTGTGAGCTTCAGAATTGACACCTGTGCCGCGGCCGGTAGCCTGGGCTGCGGTGGCTCCGGTAATGGCACAGGTGATGGCACTGGCTGCGGTCGTGTTGCCAATGCCCATTTCGCCAATGGCGATCATAGTTTGTCCTTCTGCTGCGGCAGACTCGGCGATTGTGTCACCGATGGATAGGGCTGCTGCGAGTTCGTCGTCCGTCATGGCCGGTGCATGCAGCATGTTGGTGGTGCCAGGGGCAACCTTGTGATGAAGAAGGCCTGGAATGTTATGGAAATCGGCGTCAACTCCGACGTCCACTACGTGAAGAGCGACGCCGTGAAGGCGTGCAAGTACGTTAATTGCGGCGCCCTCGGCGAGGAAGTTCAGGACCATTTGATGGGTTACTTCGCGCGGATAAGCGCTCACACCTTCGGCAGTAATGCCGTGATCCGCGGCAAATATGTAGACACCCTTATTGTTCGGCATGGTGATGCGCTCGCCACGGATAGCAACGATTTGCGCGGCCAAATCTTCAAGGCGTCCAAGGCTGCCGAGTGGCTTGGTGAGGGTGTCCAAATGGGCGCGCGCCCGCTGCCGCCAGAGCTCGCTGGGTGCTTCGATATTGGCGGCGATTCGATCAACAACATTTTGGCTTAGAGATGTCATACGGTCTACTCTGAGATGGTTTGTTGGACGAGAAGAGGATGACGACCGGGGGCACAATGGAATGCGTTCATAAGATTGCCCGGTGTGAGGACTTCAGTCGGTGTGCCGCTTATGAGCGCGTGGCCGGGCGCGAGCAGATGGACCGCGGAGAAGTTGTCGGGTACGAGATGGAGGTCATGTATGGACGCGAGGATGGTGATGCCTTCGCCGCGCAGGGAGTGCAGTAAGTCGATGAGTTCCACCTGCCGGCCGATGTCGAGATTTTGTGTGGGTTCGTCGAGCAGGAGCAGCCTGGACTGCTGGGCGAGTCCGAGCGCGATCTTGATACGTTGACGTTCGCCGCCGCTGAGTTCGTTGAAGATGCGATGGCGGAGGAGGGTCGTGTCAGTGAGATCGAAGGCGCGATCGACTGCGATTCTATCTTCGCGTGCGGGGCCGCGGAGGAGACCGAGGTATGGGGTGCGGCCTTGCTCGACAATTTGCTGCACAGTGAATTCAAAGGGCACGTCGAGCTGCTGGGGAACGAGAGCGACCAGACGCGAACGCTCACGATGCGACATTGCGGAGAGACATTGGCCTTCAAACAGGACTTTACCCGATGCGGCTTTGAATGCGCCCGAGGCAAGACGAAGCAGCGTGGTCTTTCCAGCGCCGTTAGGGCCAATCAGAGCGGCACAACTTCCTTCGGGCAGTGACAGATTAATGTTCGCGAGGATCTGCCTGTCGTTGTAACGAAAGCCTGCGGTTACCAATTGGAGGAGTGGCGCCGGAGTCGTCATAGGGTGTACTCGCGTTTGTTCTTGCGAAGAAGATACAGAAAGAACGGTCCGCCGAGGAAGACCATGAGAATGCCGACGGGGAGCTCGGAGGGAGCGAGTACCGTTCGAGCGAGAGTATCGGCGATGACAAGAAAAATGGCTCCGGCAAGGGCCGTCACAGGGAGGAGTCGGACGTGATCGGGGCCGAGCCAGAGCCGCGCGACGTGAGGAACAATCAGTCCGGCAAAGCTGATGAGGCCACCGAGTGAGACTGCGATGGCTGTCAATAGCGAGCCCACAAGGATGATGCCGATGCGCGCGGTTTCTACGCGGACGCCAAGTTGATTGGCGTAGTCGTCACCGAGTGCCAGTGTGTTGAGGCGGCGCATGAGAGGGTAAGCTGCGACAAGCGAGAGGGCGAGCAGACAGGACATGATCGCGAGCTGTTTCCACTGCGGAATGCTAATCGTTCCGTGAAGCCACGCGGCGACGATGCGCGTTCCGGATGTTGAGTTGGGATCGAATAGCTCAAAGAGATAAGTTGAGTTCGAGAGCATCGTTCCTACGGCAAAGCCGGCAAGCAACAACGTTACGCTGTTGGTGCGGCCGTGTGTTCGTGCCAGTGAATAGACTACGGCCATGGTGAGCACAGAGCCCGCGAAGGCGAGCAGGGCCGTTGCGCTGAAGCCAAAGATGGCGAACTGCGAGAGGAAGACGATTCCGATGCACGCGCCGACAGCAGCGCCACCCGAGGCACCGATGATGTAGGGGTCGGCCATTGGGTTACGGAACAGGCCCTGAAACATCAGTCCCGAGACCGCTAGCGCGGCACCTACGATCGCGGAGGCGAAGACGCGGGGAGCTCGGATTGCGAAGAGGATGGTGCGTTGTGTTTCGTCGAGGGCATGTTGTTGGAGTAGCGCGGCGAGCATCGCGCGAATAGGTAGGTGAATCGCGCCGATGGACAGCGAAAAGAGGATAGATATAGCCAAAGTGACGAGCAAGAGCGAGACGGCGATGGGCAAGCGCGATGCGGCAACCGCTGTTTGTTTTGTGCGCGCAGACTCCTCAGGTCTCGGTCCGCTGGGGACCGAGACCATGGGAGAGATCGCGATTTTGTTTAGTTCAGTTTCCAAGACTCTCCACCGAAGTTGAGCTTGATGCCGGTGCGGAAGGTTAGCGGGAGTGATGGAAATCCGAACGCCTCGAAATAGTGTTCGCTGAGGAGATTCTGGACGTTGGCATAGATGTTGAGACGCGGTGTTATTTGATAGCCGCCGCCGAAGTCGAGCCGCTCGTAACTGCCGAGCAGGTTGCGGTTGGGTAGAAGCATGTCAGGGCCGAAGTTGGTGTCGCTGAGGAAGTCGCTGTCGTCGCGTTTGCCGACGAGGGTGCCGGTAAGCGAGGTGTAAAACTTTGCACGACTGTAGTTGATCGCGAAGTAGCCGGTATGTGGAGCTACGCGGAAAGGCCGTGCACCTACTAGAGGCGAGTCTGCTCCGATAGGGATCGTGCTGAAGCTAGATGAGGTGTTAAAGATGGGTGGGCCCGAATTGTCACTTGAGAACGAACGCTGGACCACTGCATCGGTGTAGGTATAGCCGCCCCGCGCAAAGATGTGAGCGCTGAATCTATATTCAGATTCGAATTCGAGACCTTGCGACCGGAACGCGAGCGAATTTATATAGACGCCGACGCCTTGTGCTGCAGGAACGGTTGCAGCCGGTATGCCAAGCATCAAGAGTCCGGACGGTGGCACATATTCGACGCCGTTAGTGAACTCATCGTGGAAGTATGTAATCCCCAGCCGCGCGCGGCCATTGAGAATTTCCTGATCGAGACCACCATCGAAGGTGCGGGAGTCCTCTGCGCCGAGAGGCGTAACGCTGTACCGGCTGATTAGCTGGTTTTCGTTGTTCGTAATGAAGTAGTTGTAAAGCGAGTTTTCCTGGTCGTAGATGCTCGGCTCCTTGATGCCCTTGCCGAAACTGCCGTGAAGTTTCGTTCCGCTGAAAAAGGCAGATGCGGACGGTCTCACCAGGTAATAAGCGAGCGATGCTCGCGGAGTGCCCGCGAACCCGAATAGTCCGTTGTCCTCAAGTCCCGTGCCGAGGTTATAGAACAGACGGTTCCGAATGTCTCCAGAGAACTGCAAGGTGTAGCTATAGTTGCCTCTCTGGATGGCAGAGGGAGGAAAGCCGGTGTTGATGGAGGCGCCGCTTTCGTTCTCGTACTTGAAGGCCCCGAGCGCGAGGAAGTGTGGGTTGAGCCGGTAGTCAGTTTGCGCGTAGACAAAATCGCGATTGGTCGTGGAAATCGATTGTGTGGGCGAACTGCTGTATTGGAAAACCGCCTGACCGGTGACGGAATATCCGTTGGCCCCGGTGATAGTGACCGGCGCGCCAAGATAGTCGCCATAGCTAAAACTCGTGGGATCGGAGTTCAATATTCCGGAGGCTCCGAATTCTGTGTACAGGCCATTTTGCCGAAGACCACCGTAGCGAATCTGGTTGTGCCAAGTCGGTGTCGTCTGGTTGTTCCAGACGGCGCTGTAATAGTCGTCCTGTTCTTTTTGTTGGCCGTCGTCCGGGATGCCGTAGAGAGCGATAGCGTTCGGCTGACCACCGGATACGGCGAGATGGCGAACGGTGAAGCGCAGGTCGTTGGTGGAGTTTGGTGTCCAGCCGAAGTTGCCGGCGTAGGTTGCGTTGTGGAATTCGCTGTTCGGGATGTCATTGTTGGTATCGATGCGCGCGAAAGCTGAATAGAGATCGAACTGGTGATAGACCGTTCCTGCAGTGACTTCGTTGCGATAGGTGCCGAAGTTGCCAGCATCACCAGAGTAGGTGAGCAAGGGAAGCGGAGTAGTGCCTCGCGTTGAGCGCATGCTAACGACGCCGGCGAGCGCATCAGAACCGTAAAGAGCGCTGTTGGGTTCGCGCAGGACTTCGATAGAGTCGATGCCGACCGTTGCGAGGTTGGCGAACTCAACGCCACCTCCGATAGAGTTCGCAGGCACACCGTCGATCAACACTTTGTTCGCATCCGTAGAGCCGCCGCGGATGGAAAGGCCGGTGGTGCCGCCAGTCTGTCCCGTCTGGGTGATTTGAAGCCCGGGCACGGTACGAAGCGGGTCCTGTACTTCGGGCATGTAGCGGAAGTCTTCGGAAGGAAGGACCGTGATGGACGCACCGGTTTGCGCTTCGGGCGTTGGGGTTCCGGTTGCGGTGACGGTTACCTGCTGCGTGAGTGTTGCAGTAGCCAGGGTGATATCGACATCTGTCTTTGAATAACCGTTGAAGTAGGCGGCTGGTGTGGTGGTCGTATGGAAAGATGACGCGGAGACGCGGATGCTGTAACGGCCAGATGTTGGAAGCTGAAACTGGAACGTGGCGTCAGTCGCGGTGGTTGTGTGAGCGATCACGCGCGTGTCTTCGAGCAGATCGACCGAAGCGTTAGTGATGAGCGCACCGAGTGGATCGCGAACCTGACCGTGGATGGTCTTCGCCTGCTGGCAAAGAACCGTCGCTGGAAGAAGTGTGAGCATGATGACGGCCGCTGCGATCAGGTTTGCGCTCGAGATGGAGCTTCGCCTAAGCGCGGATAGTGTTACTGCAAATTGCATGGTCCCCCCTCGGGATTTGGTGGCAGCTGGGCCGGTCTCCTGGCTTACGCTTCAGCGAACTCGTGCTGCCTTCCCAGAGCGGACTCCAGTGGCGTTGACGTTCGTGCACGGTTCTCAGCGCTTACAGTTACGGGGTAGTGGCGGAGTCTCACCGCGCTTCCCGACACCCTGCTGTTGGTTTTGGTTGCGAGCTGACGACAACGAATCAGCTCAAGGAAATAGAAACTTATGGATGAAATTGTTTGGCTAGATCCTCCAGTGCATCAATGGCAACCGGGCTGGGGAAATTGACACGCCGGTCGACGAAATAAACTCGCCCGGAACGCACGGCGGGCAGCGTGTCCCAACCTGGACGGGTCTTGAGAATGTCAGGCGTTATGGTGCCGCCGCGCATCATGAGGAGCGCTTGCGGAGCGCGAGCGATGACGGCTTCCATGCTGATATGGGGCCACTCCTGGTCGATGTCGGAAGTTATGGAACGCCCGCCCGCGGCTTCAATGATGTCAGTGATGAATGAACCTTTGCCGATCGTAACAACCGGGTCATACGAAACTGGCATGAACACGCTCACGACGGGCTTGCCTTTTACTGCAAGGCGGACGGCCTCGATGCGCTGCTGCAATCGCGAGGAAAGAGCGGTTGCCTGGGCTTGACGGCCAGTTGCCTGCCCAAGGCTGATGACCGAACGAAGGATGCCGGCGATGCCGTGGGGATCGACCAGGTAGATGGGTATAGCGAGGTGTTCGAATTGGTCGAAGACTGCTTGCTGATTTTGATGAGGCATGCCGAGGATGAGATCGGGGTGAAGCGCAAGGATGGTTTCGATGGAGGGATTGCTGATGGAACCAACGCTCGGCTTCTTCATCGCCTCGGCGGGGTACTTCACATAGTCGCTGACGGCAACGACGTCGTCGGCAGCGCCAAGTGCAAAGACGGTATCGGTGATGCTGGGCACGAGGCAAATGATGCGGTGCGGATGATCGGGGACGGTCACCGTGCGACCGGTTTCGTCCGTGACAACCCGGCTTGCGGAGCACGGAAGAGAAGCGGCGGCTAACAGGCAAAGGAAGAGCACGGTGCGTTTCATGCGGACACCGTGGATGCAGTCTGTGCTCTGCGCATAGCGTTGATGAAATGCGCGGCGATTGCAGGGTTGGCGCGGAAGTGGAGATGAATGTAACTCGCCAGAACGTTGCCGAGTACGTAACCTTCGTCCTGCTGTTTGCCGGAGAGTGAGTAATTCACAGAGTAGGACGTAGGGAGAGATACATCGCCAGCGATGCGCGAGTAGTGGAAGCTGTGGCCACGAACTATGGTGCCGCATGGGCCAAGGATTGAGTCTCTCGCGAACTGCACGGTGACATAGCCGAACTGAACGAGTGTGCCCGTCATCTCCATCGCGAAAGGAAGAACCCCCGCCATCGCATGAGTTACTCCGTCCGATGTCATGAGTGTGGAAGAGAGATAGATCATCCCTCCGCATTCGGCATACACGGGCTTGCCCGCCGAGATGAACGACTGGATCGCCGCGCGCATCGAGGTGTTCGCACTGAGTTGGCTTGCATAGAGCTCGGGATAGCCGCCGCCGAGATAGAGTGCGTCAAGATCGTGTGGGAGCTCTGAATCATTGAGCGGACTGAAGGAGACGATCTCCGCTCCGTTCTGGCGTAGTAGATCGAGATTGTCTTCGTAATAAAAAGAGAAGGCACGGTCGCGAGCTACACCGATGCGTACGAAATTCTGCGGGTCAGGCGAAGAAGATGGAGCCTCCGAGCGCAGATCGCGACCGCACTCAAGTCCGGCGATGCGATCGAGATCGAGATGCTTTTCGGCAAGGTTGGCCAACGCTTCGAATTGTTGTGCAGCCTTGTCCTGCCCGATTGCTTCTTCAGCAGTTTGAAGGCCCAGGTGACGCTCCGGAATGCTGATAGACGAGTCACGAGGCAGCCAGCCTAGGATGGGTGTTTTGCAGGCGCTAAGGATGGCGGTTTCAAGCAGTTGATAGTGGCGTTCGCTTGCGACCCGATTGAGAATGACGCCGGCGAGAGGAAGATCGCGGTCGAACATCTCGAAGCCGAGAACGACGGCGGCGAGACTTCGGGCGCTCTTGCCCGCATCGAGTACAAGGACTACGGGTAGCTTCAACAGCTTCGCGATTTCTGCGCTGCTGCCGACTTCGGAGTCGCCGCTCTTGCCATCGAAGAGGCCCATCATGCCTTCGACCAGAAAGGCATCGGCATCGCGCGTTGCGTTGAATACAACTTCGAGGTTGCTCTCTGCAGACAGCATCCAGGTATCGAGATTGCGTGCAATTCTCCTGGAGATACGGCTGTGATGGCCAGTGTCGAGGAAGTCCGGGCCACCTTTGAACGGCTGCATGCGCGTTCCTCTGCGGCGCATGGCTGCAAGAATCGCGAGGGATATTGTTGTCTTACCCACTCCGCTGGCAGTACCTGCGATGAGGAAGCCTTTCATCGGGCGGCCTCCGTTGGTACCGAGCCCTTGATTGCAAGGGGAAGCCCCGCGACCATGAGAAGCACGGTGTCTGCTACCGCGGCCACGCGTTGGTTGATTTCTCCGACGAGGTCACGAAACTTGCGCCCTGATGCATAGGCCGGAACCACGCCACTACCGACCTCATTGGAGACGAGAATGAGGGAGCATGAAGCCGCCTTCAGCACATCGCAGAGGCGGCTGACTTCCGATTCGAGGTCGACTTCGTTCCCTTCGTAAGCTTCCAGAACATTCGCAGCGAAGAGCGTGAGGCAGTCGACAAGGATGGCGTCAGATGTGGTGGCAGCATTGCATATCGCCGCTGCTAAATGCAGTGGCTCTTCGATGGTGGTCCATGCCTCGGGACGATCGGCGCGATGGCGATCGATCTTCAGGCGCATCTCCGGGTCATCACGGTGTTCAGCGGTGGCGACGAACGTAACACGGTCGGCGCGCTCGGCCAATTGCTGGGCGTAGCGGCTTTTGCCGCTGCGTACGCCGCCGAGGACCAGGGTCACAGAATGAGTAATACGGTGCTGCATGCATCGCTCCTTGCGGCGAACGCAGAAAGCGGTCGTCGCAGAGCGGGAATAAAAATAACGGCAGCGTGGCCAGCACGTCAGAAACGACGAGTGGATATGCCCTTCAACTCTCCCAGCGAAGTCGAAGCAAGCCCGAACACATCTGGCCGGTCTCCTGACTTACGCCTCAACGAGCTTGAACGGCCTTCCCAGAACTTTCGTCCCAGTGGCTTCATCCAGATTGCCAAGCTCTCAGCGCTTACAGTTACGCGGTAGCGACGGATTTGCACCGTCTTCCCGAACACCAGATAAGCGAGTTTAACCCCGGGAAGGGTCTGGGTCAATAATCAATAATCGGACCAGCCGTTGGAGCAACATATCGTTGCCTGACGCTGCCTCGAACAAGGCGCGGTATTTAGAATGGTGGAATGTCTGATATCTCCGTGGCTTCGCTTGCTCCACCCGATGTGTTGGCCCGCGCCCGTAAAATCAAGCTGTTCTTGATGGATGTGGACGGGACGCTTACAGATGGTGGCGTTTGCCTGATTTCGACAACTGCCGCTGATGGCGCCGATAACCCGGTCGTTTCCGAGATGAAGGTATTCAGCGCGCAGGATGGGCAGGGCCTTTCTCTGGCTCACACGATGGGCATACAAACCGGCTTCATCACTGGGCGGTCGTCGCCAGCGGTAGCCAAACGCGCGGAAGAATTGAAGGTCGCGTTTGTTTATCTGGGGCAGGCAAAAAAGACCGACGCCTTCGAGGAGTGCATGCGAAAGGCTGGCGTGACCGAAGACGAGGTCGCCTACATGGGAGACGATCTGCCGGATATTCCTCTCGCAAAGCGCGCCGGACTGGCCGTTTGCGTTGCTGATGGCGTTCCGGAATTAAAGGCGGTGTGCCACTTCACGACCACCCGGCTTGCAGGGCGCGGCACCGCGCGGGAGGTTGTGGAACTCATCTTGAAGGCTCAAGGGCGATGGGAAGAGGCCGTACCGCTCGCACTTGCTTAGCAGATCCTAGCGTATCAATCCTGCTGTTTCGCTCGCTTCTTCGGAGGTGGGGAACAAGTGGACTCTCGCACAACGAGTTCGGGATCGATCACCAGGTGCTTGTTAGGAGAGTGCTCATCTCCCGCCATGATGTGTCGTACCACAGCTTCCGCGGCAAGCGTGCCCATTGACCGCAGCGGTTGACGGACAGTCGTCAGGCCCGGATTCTGGAAAGCAGCGGACTGAACATCGTCGAACCCAACAACCGACACATCCTGCGGAACTCGCAGTCCTGCTTCTCGCAATGCCCGAATAGCGCCGATGGCTGAGACATCGTTGAAGGTGAACAGCGCCGTAAATGGAGCGTTCGACGCCAGAAGGCGCTGCGCGGCGAAATAGCCGGGTTCATGCGAAGGCCCGTCGCCTTCAAGCTGGGCGATGTGTTTTTCATCGAGCGTTATGTGCGCCCTGGCCGCCGCATGACGAATCGCCTGCCAGCGAGGCTCACTGTCGGAGCTGAAGGCTTGACCCTTGATGATTGCAATCTTTCGATGCCCCAATCCCGCCAGGTGATCGAACGCAAGCTCCGCCGCGCGGCGATGATTCAGCACGATATTTGTTACGCCCTCCTGGTCGTCGGGGCATGAAACAAACACTGTTGGAACCTGCGTCTGGACAGAAAAAATAGTGTCGATGGCGACGATACCGTCGACGGAGCGCTCCATGAGCATCATCCGTGAGCGTTCGATCACGTCGGCGCGGTGATGATGGCTGATAAGAAAATAGACATAGCCGGCCTGAAGTAGACCTTGTTCCAACCCGGAGAGAACGAGTGTCGTGTAACCATCCGAAACCTCTGGGACCAGAACGCCGATGGTCATGGATCGTCCGTGGCGCAGGGATCGCGCCATAGCGTTAGGCCGGTAATTGAAGTGCTTTGCCGCGGCAAAGATCCGGTCCTGCGTGACTTGTGGAATCGCCTTCGCGGCCGGAGCTCCGTTCAGAACTCGCGAGATAGCCGCAGCCGAAAGGCCGAGATGGGCTGACAAAGTTGCAAGAGAGGGGCGTGCACGACGCCGGGAATCTGCATCAGACTTCTTAGCAATCCTTTTCACGGGCCCCATTTGAAGAGTCTTTCACAAGTTGTCGCACTGCGCGACGGCGACGATAGTGCTTGACAGCCCTTGAAGGAGCGGTGCATATTAGCTGACGGCTCAAACGTTTGCCTATGTAACTCAAACGTTTGCCTAAATATAGATACGAAAAGATATCGAGTGCGGGAAGTGTTGCCCTTCGGAGGTTTTAGATGACGACGAAATTTGGACGTGTACTTGGTTTGATGATGCTGGCTGTGCTGGCGTGCATGGTGACGGTCGAGGCGAGAGCGCAGTTCAACGCGAGTCTTTCCGGCACGGTGCTGGATGCGACCCAGGCAGGTGTTCCGGGCGCAACGGTGACGCTAATCAACAGCGCGACGCAGGTGAAGCAGACAGTCCAATCCGGCAGCGAGGGAACCTATCAATTCAGCGAGCTGGGCCCCGGAACCTACTCGATTACAGTTACGTCCAAAGGTTTCCAGCAGAATGTGATCTCGAACGTCACAGTTGCCGCGGAGACGCCGCGCACGATGAATGTGACGCTGCAGAACGGAACGGAAACGCAGACTGTGACTGTCGACGCCGATCTTGTGCCAACCCTGCAAACGTCGGACGCCAGCATCGGGTCGACCGTGACTAGCGCAGAGATTGAACGGCTACCCGTCTTTGGAGCCGACCCCTATGAGTTGCTGCGAACCGCTCCCGGCATCAGCGGAGACGGCTCCCGTGCGGGTAACGGCAACGCTGTTTTTCTACCCAACGGAGCTGGGCCGGGAGGCTCCAATTCCGGCGTCTTCCAGACAGAAAATCAGGTACAGATATCGGCTGACGGCCAGCGTGTTTCCGATAACAACTACATCATCGACGGCGTGAGCGCGAACTCCTTGACGCATGGCGGCGCGGCGGTGGTTACGCCGAACCAGGAAGCAGTCGGCGCAATCACGATTGTTTCGACATCGTACGACGCCAGCCTCGGCCGCAATACCGGAGCACAGATTCAAGTCGTTACGAAGAGCGGAACGAACCAGCTTCATGGTTCGGCGTTCTTCCTCTACGACAATCCAGGCTTCAACTCCTTCAATAAGTTTGGTGGACCCACGCCCGGAACGCTGACAATCAGAAACGATAATGCCGAGCGCAACTGGGCTGCATCAGTCGGTGGACCGATCGTCAAAGACAAGTTGTTCTTCTTTGCTTCGTATCAAGAGTACAAACAGAAGGACCCGAGCTTCACTACCGCTTATACGGAGACACCGCAGTTCCGCGCTGCCATTGTTGCGCAACGTGCGGGCGGCGTTTCAGAAAATATTATTGCCAATCCCGCTTCGCAGGCGCGCGTCATAGCCGTCATTGCACCTAGTTGCATCGGCTACGGTGGCGCGGCCATTTGCCAACCTGTCGCCGGAGGTCTGGATCTGGGATCGCTAACGCCGGGTGGAGTTACTCAACTGGGCATGTTCCCTTCAGGCGGGACCATTGCGACGCCTCCTTACAATGGAGCTTCGCCGCAGCAGGTAGGCGGCGGTCTGGACGGTATTCCCGACGTTGAGAATGCACAGATCGAAGTTCCTGAACAGAGCCACGGCAATCAGTACAACGCCCGGATCGACTGGCAGGTGTCTCCCAAGGACCTCGTTGCCGGATCGGTATATTTCACCAAGCTCGATAGCCTTTCCGCCAGCGGCACCGAGGGTGCGCGTCCACTTGATGATGTACCATTCCGCCCCTTCAACTCCGCTGCAACACTGATCTATATTCATACTTTTTCGGCGAGGTGGCTGAATGAGCTTCGAGGCAATAGTACCCGCTTTGCCGACAACGCTCTGAACGATGCCGGAAATACAGTCAATTACGGCGTTCCTTACGTCAATGTTCAGAACTATCCCTTTGCAATTCAATATGGCGTCTATGCCAGCACGACGACACCGGCCAACTTTGCGGAAAACACCTATGAAGTTCGCGACACGGTTACCCACGTGATGGGCACTCACAACCTTCGGGCCGGAATAGAGATGCGTTGGGAGCAGGATAACGACAACCTGTACGGTTACGAGCGCCCAACCTATGCGTTCAACGGCCTGTGGGCGTTTGCCAACGACGCCTCAGTCTATGAGGCGGTCAGCGCAAATCCCAATACGGGCGGGCCTGCCAGCACCCAGCGGTACTTCCGTTCGCAGGATTATGCTGCTTTCCTGCAACATGATTGGAAGGTGACGCCGAACCTTACCATCAACACCGGGCTGCGATGGGAGGAGTTCACGCCACTTGCGAACAAGGGCTCCGAAGTGGACTATCCTGTGCTTGGGCCGAAAGGCAGTGAGCTGGCGGGGATGACTCTTTCTCCTCACAATCATCTATGGAATTTCCAGCACAAGAACCTGGGGCCGAAGGTCGGCTTTGCTTATACGCCACCGATGTTCAACAGCAAACTCGTAGTGCGCGGCGGTTATGCACTGGCGTATAACCGCCTCGACGTTGCGCTCTTCAATAACGCTCTGGAAGATGGACCAGGCATTGCGAACTTCGGTCTCTGCTGCGGCGGCACCGGCAATACGGCCGGCATCCTTTACAAGCTGGGCACGAGCAACTCCCCGTCGAGCTTTCCCATCAATCCGGCGTTGGCGACCGGTACCAATGCAGCCGGCTTTCCTAACGGCGGCAATACGGTTGAGGTTTATGGCGCGCTGCCGAATCTGAAATATCCGTCGAGTGATCTGTATTCACTCGAAATCGAACGTCAGATCGGCTACGGGACTACGGCTACTATCGGGTACGGTGGCAGCACCGGTCGCCACTTTGCACGGCTGGTGGATCAGAACTTCCTCTATAACCAAGCGAATACGCCTGTCTACGCTGCCTACTTTGCCCAGACTGACTCTGTACAGAACTACAACTCGTTGAACCTCCAGGTGCGCCGTGCGATGCGTCACAGTATCGGCTACAGCGTGGTGTACACATACTCCAAGTCACTGGACCAGGTGTCCAATGGAGACTATGCGGACGGCTCGGCCAACCAGACTAATCCCGCGAATAACGCGAGCGAATATGGTCCGTCAGACTATGACATGAAGCATCGCGTCATCGCAACCGGTCTCTACCAGACGCCGACGCTCCATACTCATAGTGCAATCCTGAACACGCTTGCGAGCGGCTTCCAGATCAATGGTGTATATACCGTCCACACTGGATTTCCGTGGACGCCGGTAACTACCAACCTGAATACCGTACCATTCCAGAATGGAGCGGCAACGCAGAATGTCGTGCGACCACTCGGGTACAGTGGCGGAGCAGGCACAAGCTGCTCCAATAGCGCATTTACTTCCGGATCGAATTTCCCAAACCGCGCTGGAGCCGGCGGAGGAACCGACTATTTCACCACCTCCCTGGCATTTCCGACGCAGGTCTATACCCCAGGCATTGGCCGCAACAGCTTCCGCGGACCTTGCTATCAGGATGTGGACATGACGTTTGCCAAAGAATTTGCTCATGACTTTGGCGAGCGTCATATCTTCCTTCGCCTTCAGGCTAATATGTTCAATGTGTTCAACGAACTGCAACTGCAGCCGATCGGGAACAACTCCGGCGGTTCTAACATCGCGAACCCTTACTTCGGCTATGCGCAATCCGCCGATGAAGGAAGGGTGATTGAGCTTCTTGCTCGATTGCAGTTCTAGACAGAGAGGGAGGGATGGCACGATGACAGTGCTATCATCCTTCGTTTCACTAATGGACTCGCTAACATTGAACGGAGCGATCTAATGAAGAAGGCCCTCCAACAGGCCGCAGTCGTGCTTGTTGCCCTTATTCCACTGATTTGTCCGCAGCTGCGGGCTCATTCGCAAGAACCGGAGCATCTGAGCATCGATGCGAAGGCAACGACCACTCCTTTTCCTCATTTCTGGGAGCAGACGTTCGGGTCCGGGCGTGCGATTCTTTCGTTGCGTGAGAGCTATCGCAACGACCTGCGCACCGTGAAGCAGGCGACGAACTTTCAATCCGTCCGGTTCCACGGCATCTTCATGGATGAGGTAGGGCTTTACGATCCGGGACGCAAAACGCAGAACCCGGGGCTTGCGGCGCAGGCTGCCAATGATGCTTCGGCCTATAACTTTTCGTACGTTGATCAGATCTACGACGGCTTGCTTGAAAATGGGGTGCGACCGTTTGTAGAGCTAAGCTTCATGCCGAAGAAGATGGCTTCCAATCCAGACGCGCTGCACGCATTCTGGTACAAGCAGAATGTTTCTCCGCCGGAGAATTATTCGGAATGGGACGCGATGATTCGTGCATTCGCATCGCACCTGATTGCCCGTTATGGAATCGATGAGGTTTTGACGTGGAAGTTTGAAGTCTGGAACGAACCCAACATTGATTTCTGGACCGGTACGCCCAGGCAACAGACGTACTTCGAGCTATACGATCACACAGCGCGTGCGTTGAAGTCTGTTTCTCCACGCTTGATCGTGGGCGGACCGGCGACTGCGCAGGCGGCGTGGGTTGCTCCTTTCCTGGCTCATGCGAAGTCAGAAAACGTACCGGTTGATTTTGTCTCGACGCATGTTTACGGCAACGATACGGCGGACAATGTTTTTGGGACGACGGAGCAGATACCGCGCGACAAGATGGTTTGGCGAGCCGTAGAAAAGGTGCATGCGGAGATTGCACATTCCGCTTATCCAAAGATGCCGCTCATCTTTTCCGAGTACAACGCGAGCTATGCGAATGAACCGAACGTAACGGATTCACCTTACATCGGGCCATGGCTGGCGAATACAATTCGCCTTTGTGATGGTCTAACCGAAAGCATGGACTACTGGACGTTCTCGGATGTGTTTGAAGAGCAGGGGGTAGTTCGTTCCCCGTTCTACGGTGGTTTTGGTTTGCTTGCAGCGGACAATATTCCCAAAGCTTCGCTGAACGACTTTCGAATTCTGCATAAACTCGGCGATCGTCGCATCGCTGTAGACTCGGAGTCGGCGCTTGCGACCAAGGATGACAAGGGCCTTGCGATTGCTCTGTGGAACTATGCTCCTCCGGCAGGCGAAGGGGCTACATACACCATGCCATCTGGATCTGCGGGGCCAGCAAAAACCTTCGATGTTGAATTGAAGGGCGTGCCGCGTAATGCTGCTGTTGAAGTATGGCGTGTGGATCAAGACCATGGCAATGCATTGAAGGCCTTCGACGCAATGGGAAGGCCTCCGGGCGACCTGACACAAGATCAAATCAAAAAGTTGCGTGCTGCCGGTGCTCTTGCGGCACCCGAGCACATGCACTTGAACAACAGCAAGCTGCAGCTGATCGTTCCTGCACACGGATTGTTGGTAGTAACGCTCGAAAGGTAGCGAATGGATCGGCGCAAGGTACTGCAAATGCTCACGGGCGCTGCGCTGTTGCCGGGTGTTCCCGCGTTGGCTGCCGGTGGAGCAGCTCTTCAAAGTTCCAGTCTCTCTCCGGAAGATGACGCGTTTCTCGATGACCTCGAGCGGCGAGGTTGCCTGTACTTCGTGGAGCAGGCAGGCGCGAAGTCCGGCCAGGTTCTTGATCGCGCCGCGGCCTTCAATACCAATGGCAAGCGCGATCCGCGGCTGATGGCCAGCATTGCTGCTACCGGCTTCGGGTTGTCGGCGCTATGTGTCGCAGAACAGCGTGGATATCAGCCACGTGCGCAGGTGATCGCCCAGGTGCGACGCACCCTGCACTATCACCTGGAACAGATGCCGGGTGAGCACGGTTTCTTCTATCACTTCAATGATGTCGATCTTGGTGGGTCGTATGGCGGCAGCGAGGTGTCCTCCATCGACACCGCACTTCTTATGTGCGGCGTGCTCACAGCTCGCGCACATTTCCACCAGGATGCGGAGATCGTGCATCTTGCAACGTCCCTTTATGAACGCGTCGACTGGCCGTGGATGCTCAATGGTGGACAGACCCTGTCGATGGGCTGGAGACGCGGCAGCTTCCTCCAATCTCGTTGGAACCATTACTGCGAGCTGATGATGCTTTATCTGCTGGCTTTGGGTTCGCCAACTCACCCCATTGATTCGGCGTGCTGGGATGCGTGGTCGCGACCAACGATGAAGTACGCAGGCTTCGAATACATCAGTGCCTCCGACCCGCTCTTTGTGCATCAATATAGCCATGCGTGGTTCGACTTCCGCCACAAGCGCGATAAGTACGCAGATTACTTCGCCAACTCCATAACCGCCACACGCGCACATGAGGCTTTCTGTTTGAGCCTTGGCAAGCCTTACTCCCTCGACTACTGGGGAATCTCCGCGTCTGATTCGCAGCATGGCTATACGGCCTGGGGTGGGCCTCCAGGTTTCGGCAAGATTGACGGCTCTGTTGTTCCCTACACCACAGCCGGCTCACTTCCTTTCCTGCCAGCAGATTGCCTTCGTGTTCTGCGGTCGTTGAAAGAGCGGTATGGTGACAAAGCATGGGGACGCTACGGGTTCTGCGACGCGTTTCATCCGGATGCACAATGGTATGACCCCGACGCTCTCGGTATTGACCTTGGCATCGGTGTGCTGATGGCCGAAAATCTGCGCAGTGGCTTCGTGTGGCAGACATTTGCACGCAACCCCGAAGTAGCTGTCGCCTTCCGTAAGGCAGGCTTTCGCGCGAGCTAGCTATAGTTATTGCCTCACAAGAACAATGTCAGTGCTATCGGATCAATGAAGCCCCGGATAGGTTCTGTAAGCCACAAGCTCGGAGTTGAAGGAAGTTCCACTGAGGCGCGAGGTTTTGAGCAGTACCTCGAAATACGGAAACTGCTGCACATGAAGCAGATTTCTAAAGCGTTCTAATTGTTCTTCGGAGGTCAGGAACTCGGAAGCTGCGCTGGTGGCGTCAGAGTCCGTGCCGGCGAGAATGATTGCGTTGCCAGTACCGCTGGGGCTTGGAAGATAGGCGACGACGCCGTAGCCAACAAGCGAATCGGGATACCTGGGAACGATATAGAGAGCTTGTTCTCCATCTTTCGGGTGCAAGTTCCCAATGAACGCGTGGTTATGTTCGTGGTCGTAATCCGTCACGAAGTTCATCTGGCTATCGAAGAGGTGGACCCAGGGGTTTGCCTTCTTGCCGCCGATGAGAATCACGTTGTTCCGCTTCATGGCGTCGGCTGTGTAGTAGCGCGAGAGCGTGAGGTGAGGCGGTGTTGGTGACGCAGGAATCTGTGCGAGCATCTGTTGCCCTGCGCGAACGCCGCCGAATGTAACGAGGTTATGAGAATCAATCTGATCCATATCCATCTTCCGGTCAGCGCTGATGTCTGAGGACTGGATCTGCCTCATATAGTCGCGGCTTAGATAGTCCGCCAACGAAATGGGATGATGGATGAGGTCTTCGATCACACTGACGGAGTCGTCTGGAAGAACGACGTCAGTCTGCTGATGGAAGCGGAGAAAGCCGCTCCAGAAGGCCGCGAGCGCAGGCTTTCCTTCCGAGGGAGTAAGCTGCTTGTGCATCGCACGGTTTTGCTGCAGAAGTACCGCGCAGGCGACAGCAAGAAGAACACTCGCCGCCGCCCAAAGGATCTGGGCGCGGCCGCCGCGGGAGTGGATCAAGGATCCGGCTGGATCGTGTCGCGGGGATGTGTCCGGTTGCAATGGAGCTTGTTGCGGCGCCGGCCTATCCGATGCGGCGGCCGATCTTCGATGGAACACGGGCTTGTAGCCGCCGCGAGGAATTTCAAGTATTAAAGTTTCGTGCGCGCCTTCGGATGCGAAGTACAACTCGATGCGCTTACGGAGTTCGGTCGCGTTTACGCGGACTATATTGTCCTGGCTCCTGTCATAAGACAAGGGCCTGCCAAAGACCTTCGCGCCGATTTCATGCTCATGAATCTCGGGGCAGCCGTCTTTCAGCGACTGCTTCCCGACATACAGAAGAAAGTCGCGCAATCGAGCAGAGCGCTTGAACTGCGAACTGCCTGCGATGCGCTCGATCAGAGCCCACCGTTCTTCGACGCTAGGCGGAGCTTCTACGGTTTCCGGCATAGAAACATCTGCGATTGAACTCATAATGTTGCGGCCGTTCCCAACGAGCGCTGCCAAGTCTAGCACGCAGCATTCAGGTCTGGCTACATAGTGAAAATCACTGCAGAAACTATTCCTAACCTGGTTCTTACGGTAAAGAGATCGCGATTTCCGCAGAAAATCTGCATCTCCCTGCGCGACACTTCCGGTTCGGAACGAGGCGTTTGTCTTCGCTCCGAGCTAAGCGGCGGGTTCTAGCGGATATCTTCCGGTAAATTAACTTGTTCGCCCCGGCAGGGAAGACGAGTATAGGCCGTCTTCAGAACGCCAACTCTTCCGTATCTCAACTCCGCGATTGTTGGGATCCCCCGCGCAAATCAAACGGGTGGGAAGGGGAGTGGAAGCGGTTTCAAACTTTCGGGAGGTCCATGTGCTTCAACTTCGCTTACGTAACAAGCTGATCGTTTCGGTAGCTTTGGTCTTGGCGGTCTTCACCCTCTCTGCGCCACTACAAGCGCAGGAGTATCTGGGAACGCTCGCTGGTAATGTAAAAGATGCTTCCGGGGCGACCGTCCCGAAAGCCGTAGTATCAGCCACGGATGTGGTGACCCAGTTCGTCACCACGACGGTGACCGACGAGGGCGGCAATTACTCCATTCCGTTCCTGACACCGGACGAGTACAGCGTTTCGATCACCGCAAAGGGCTTTCGTAGGGAGACGCGGACAGGGATCGTGCTGACTGCGGGCGGCAGCATCCTCACTGAGTTTGCTCTCAATATCGGATCGGAAACGCAGACTGTTGAAGTCACGGCTGATGCCCAGCTCCTGGATACTGCCTCGGCCAACCTTGCTACGACTTTCTCCACCACGGAAGTCACCGACATTCCCAATATCGGACGCAACCCGTTTGTTCTCTCAACCCTGGCGGCCAACGTATACTCCGGCAACTATATGCAGGGCAAAGCGAGCGGCTTCACCAACCCGTTCAGCGGCACAGCGGTGCAGATTAGCGCCGATGGCAGCAGCGGACATAACCGGATTACGCTGGACGGCATCCCCGACGATCCTGCCGAGCGTCTCTCAGGCGCAAGCTATACGGGCTTTGTTCCGTCACCCGAAGCTGTACAGGAAGTAAAGATCCAGACAGCTCTCTATGACGCACAGTACGGCCACGGCAATGGTGTGGTGACCAATACCGTTCTAAGATCCGGATCGAACAAATACCACGGGTCAGCATACTTCGTGTTTCGCGATACCGCGATGGATGCCAACACGTATGAGCGTGTGCCTACTCAAATCACTGCGCCTGCGGGCAAAGCGATCACTCCGCGCGTAAATGACACCTGGACTCAACCGGGTTTCGTTGTTGATGGGCCATTGAGCATTCCACATGTTTACAACGGGCACGACAGAACGTTCTTCATGGTGGCCTACGAGCGCATTCAACTGCATCAACCGTTACCCTACTCGAGCCTGGTTCCTACAATTGCCGGTGTGAATCCTGTTACGGGCGTTGCCGATAACGGTGAGGTCGGTGGAGATTTCTCGGCTCTATGCACCGCGTTCAATGCCAGTGGTGTGTGTCTCCCTGGCGATGGACAGCAGATCTACGACCCAACTTCCGTGACCACTCCGGGCGCCAACCGCACCCCATTTCCTTACAACATCATTCCAACTACTAGATTGAACCCGGCGGGCGTTGCGCTGTTGAGTTATTTCCCGGCTCCAAACAGCAATTTGAGCAATACCGTCAATTACATCTCAACCAATACGACGGAGCCGAACAAGTACTACTCCGTCGTGACACGCGTAGATCACTCGTTCTCCGACCGTCACAAGATCAACGCAACTTTCTTCAAGGACATCCTCAATCAACTAGAGCCTAACGAAGGTTTTGCCAAGAACATCGGGCCGTCAACCTCATCCACGGGTGGAGACGGCTACACGGTTTACCGGAACAACGAGGGCGGAAGTGTGGATGACGTCGTCGCAATATCGCCGACGCTTGTTGTGGATTCGCGTTTTGGTGTCATCTATCATCCATTCGGTCTGGTCTACCCCGGCAACGTGTTCAATCTTGCAAGCATCGGCATCAATGGCACGAACCTGCCCTATCAATCTTTTCCCAACACAACGGCTTCCGATAGCTACGCGGGTCTCGCCGGTGGCTCCGACGGACAGATAAGCGAAGACACACTCGGTTCCGCTTCGGTGCTTGTGGCGAAGACCCTGCGAAAGCATTCGTTGCGGGTGGGCTTCGAGGGCAACATGAGCCGCTACAACGTACAGAACCCACAGAGTGGCCTGGGGAACTTTGCCTTCAATCGCCAATTTACCCAACAGAATTCAAGCGGATTATCCGGAACCAACTGCCCGACTACGAACTGCACTGTGGGTGGTGATGTTAATTCCGGCAATGCGATTGCAGCGATGCTGCTCGGCGTTCCTTCGAGTGGAACCTATGGCAACCAGGTCGCCTACGCACTGCAACAGATCTATTACGCTTTCTACGCGCAGGACGACTGGAGGGTCTCCGATAAGCTGACCGTAAACATGGGGCTTCGCTGGGATTACGAGTCGCCACTTACCGAGCGTTACAACCGCCTGAACGCCGGCTTCTGCGCGACCTGTGCGAATCCTCTTCAGAGTTCCGTCGTGGGCTTGAAGCTCAACGGGGGCCTCACGTTCGTCAACACGCCTGGTTCTCCCAGCCGGTACTCGGCTCCGCAAAAGTACACCAACTTCCAGCCTCGGTTTGGCGTAGCGTACCAGTTGAACCCAATGATGGTGTTGAGAGGTGGAGTCGGCCTCATCTACTTCAATACATTGGAAAGCCCACTGGCACAGGGGTTCAGCAACTCGACTGCTTATTCGGCTACGGCAAACAACGTGTTCCCAACGAATTTCATCAGCAATCCCTATCCCAGTGGCGTG
>Ga0302315_10001793_pt1 | contig 21103 bp, 20 predicted proteins | sample III_Palsa_N3_1_FD_200532 | JGI IMG/M metagenome (GOLD analysis project Ga0302315, IMG submission 200532) | Peat permafrost microbial communities from Stordalen Mire near Abisko, Sweden - III_Palsa_N3_1 | ecosystem: Environmental > Terrestrial > Soil > Palsa > Peat permafrost | place: Sweden...
AGCAACTTGGCGGCGAGCCGAGTGAGGCAATGGTGGTTGCTAGCCGTATTGCCGACGGCGATTTGACTGCCGAAGTGCATTTGACTAAAGGTGACGAGAACAGCATGATGCATGCGATCAAGCGCATGCGTGATAGCCTGGTTTATATCGTCACCGATGTGCGCACCGGCACCGAAACCATCGCCACGGCATCAAGCCAAATCGCGGCAGGTAACTTGGACCTTTCTTCGCGCACCGAACAGCAAGCTGCATCGTTGGAAGAGACGGCGTCATCACTGGAAGAGTTGACCAGCACCGTTAAGCAAAATGCTGACAATTCCCGGCAAGCGAATCAATTGGCGGTATCCGCTTCAGAAGTCGCCATCAAGGGCGGCGCGGTGGTAGCCCAGGTGGTGGAAACGATGAGTGCGATCAATGGCTCGGCCAAGAAAATTGTCGACATCATTAGTGTCATCGATGACATCGCTTTTCAAACCAATATCCTGGCTTTGAATGCCGCAGTTGAAGCGGCCCGTGCCGGCGAGCAAGGACGCGGCTTTGCCGTGGTTGCCACCGAGGTGCACAATCTGGCACAGCGCGCCGCGAATGCTGCCAAGGAGATCAAGAGTCTTATCGACGACTCTGTGGAGAAGGTCGGTGCGGGTAGCAGGTTGGTCAATGAGGCTGGCACGACGATGGAAGAAGTGGTGACTAGCGTGAAGCGGGTGAGCGCTATCATTACTGAGATTTCCGCCGCGAGCCAGGAACAAACGGCTGGCATTGATCAAATCAATCAAGCGATCAGTCAAATGGACCAGGTCACGCAACAAAATGCTGCGTTGGTGGAAGAAGCGGCCGCTGCGGGCACATCGACTAAACGATCCATTGCGTCTGGGGTGGCGGCGCCTGCAAAACGCATTGCTCTCGCAACGGTCGGGAGCAATTGAGGGTAATTTTGAGTAGATATCCAGCGCTTACATGCTTGACATGTATCGGCGCGTGGCAGGATTTCAACGTCTTGGTTCCCATCACTGCAATACTTCCCACGGATTGATGAGGGACACTCCCGTGGGCTTGAAATCGGCGAGGTTGCGAGTGGCGACCGTCATGCCATGCACCAGGGCGGTTGCCGCGATGAGTGCATCGCGCTCACTGCGCTTGTCGGGCACATGCAGCCGGGCGCAGCGTTGTGCCACGGCGGTATCGACAGGCAAGGTGCGCCTGGAGAACTCGGGCAATACGTGTTGCTCTAACCACGAGCGCAACATGGCCCCCTGCGTGGCGTCCTTTCGTTCAATCGACAGAACGCCTAGCTCCAGTTCCATGATGGTGATGGCCGACACAAAGAGGTCTGCGGCATCGACGCTTTCCGCCCACGCCGTCAGGTTGGGATCGGCCTTGCCAAGCCGCACCTTGCGCAGTTCGGACACCACGTTGGTGTCGAGAACAAACATCATGAGAAATCAGCCGGTCGAATTTCGATGGTCGCACGCGGCGGTTCGAACTCGATGTCGGCAATGCCCGGCATAGCCAGCGCATCGGCAATGTTGCGTCGCTGCTTTGTGAGCTGCTGATAGTGCTCAAAGCTCATCAGCACATGGGCCGGTCGGCCTCGATCTGTGATGAACACCGGCCCGTTGTTTGCGGCCCGTTTTGCCTCGCTCGCCCCTTGGTTGAACTCGCGACTTGATAAGGTGGTAATGGTCGTGGTCATGGCGACATCTCCGCATGCCTGAATGATGTAGCAATGTTACTACAATAATCGAGCTGAGGCAAGCGCTTCAGTGTCGGTAAGCGGTCAGCGCAGTGACCAAATTCCGCTAAAAATCCGACCCAAAAGCGTTGCTATTCTTGCAAACGAGCCTAGATAAACGAAGGCGGACGAGATCGAATGGAAAACGGCTGGCAAGTCGCAAGGGGCCACGCTCGCAATATTGGCCGGCCTCCTTACTTTTTACTTGGAATGCGAGCCAAGCCACTCGCGCATCGCCTCATTCACGCGAGTCTGCCATCCTCGCCCGCTGGCTTTCAGCGCCTCAAGCACGTCCTGGTCAAATCGGATCGTTGTCGGCACCTTGGGCACAGCTTTCACACTACCGACCGGACGACCACGCCGCCGCGCTTCGATTTGTTCCGGCGTCGTTTTCCGTCCTTCACCGCGCAGCCCTTCATCAATGCCACGCAGCAAAGCCGTCTCGAACTCGGCCATTTCCGGGTCGATCACCACCTTATTTCGCTTCGTCATCAAATTTCTCCTTCACCTTCAGTAAAAACTCTGGCCGCAAATTGTCGAATTTCGCCTTTGCGTACACAAGCAATAACACGACCTCACCGCTCAACAGTCTCGTGAAGTAAATCACCCTCACACCACCGCGCTTACCCATCCCTTGACGCGACCAGCGCACCTTGCGCAGACTGCCCGCACCGGGGATTACATCGCCAGCTAGCGGATTAGCTGCGATCCAGCCAATGAACTCCACGCGCTCGGCATCGCCCCAAACCTTGGAGGCCCACTCAATAAAACAGATGTTTCGATGATCGTCAGTATCATTTAATTGTACTAACAATTAAATCGCATTGCAAGATTAATTTGTTAATACATTTAAATTGTAGCTGATCGATAGATATTGAGCGATTATTGAACGATAATCGGCGGGGAAAAAGTGACATTCATGCCGCTGACTATCATCACGCTCGTCATCGAAACGCTGTGGCTATGGCTCTGAAATCTGATTCCAGCAAAGGCTTTCATCCGTTTTCGCTCGACGCGATCAACTTCCTGCTGGCCGACGTGCGCGGCGCTTTCGGGCCGTATCTCAACGTGTTCCTGGTAACCGAACAACATTGGAGCCAGTCTGCAGTCGGATTTGTGACTGCGATTGGCGGATTGCTCGGCTTGGTAGTTCAGACGCCGATCGGGGCGGCGATCGATGTGCTGCACGGAAAACGTACCGCAATTGTCCTGGCGCTGGCCGTCCTCGGCATCGGAGCTGTGACAATCTACGCATGGCCGACATTTTGGCCGGTTGCCATTGCCAACACCTTGATGGCGATTGTCGGCGACGTCTTCGGCCCCGCAGTGGCTGCGCTGACCCTGGGGTTATTTGCAAGAAAGGAACTAGCGGCGAGAATGGGGCGCAATTCGGCTTTCGATCACGCCGGGAATGTTGCGATTGCTTTAGTGGCGGCCGGCGTAGGTTATGCCTTTTCGCAACGCGCCGTGTTTCTGTTGGCACCGCTGTTCGCCATGCTTGCCGGTATTGCGGTGCTGTCCATTCCTGCCAAAGCAATCAACTTCGAACGCGCACGAGATCTGGAACCGGAGTCCGATGCCGCAGATAAGACAGGCGCAGCCGGGTACAGCGTCCTGTTCAAATCGCGTCCTCTGGTTATTTTTGGCGTGTGCGTCATGCTTTATCATTTTGCCAATGCGGCGCTGCTGCCGCTGGTGGGACAAAAGCTGGCCGCCGCACATCCCAAAGAGGCGACGGCAATGATGTCGGCCTGCATCATTGCAGCCCAGGCGGTCATGCTGCCGATAGCCCTGCTTGTCGGGCGTACTGCCGACACATGGGGCCGTAAGCCCTTATTTCTTGCTGGTTTCGCCGTTCTGCCAATCCGCGCAGTGCTGTATACGGTTTCTGACAACAGTGTCTGGTTGATCGGAGTGCAATTACTCGACGGTGTCAGTGCCGGTATTTTCGGTGCACTCATGCCTCTGGTCATTGCCGACATCATGCGTGGCACCGGGCGGTATAACGTGGCCCAAGGCGCAATCGGGACGGCTACCGGTATTGGTGCTTCACTAAGCGGCCTGGTTGCGGGTGTTATTGTTGATCATTTCGGATACAACGCGGCTTTTTTCTTTGCGGGCGCTGTCGCCGTAGTGGCACTGGTCGTCTTTGCTATTCGCATGCCGGAAACGGCCGACCAATCAACGGCAGAAGCAGAAGCTTGACATGTGTTTAGGCTGTTTTTGAAGAAACATTATCGTTAGATCTTGCTGATTTAATAGCAGTAGCCACCGCGTTCTGTTCTGATTGTTGAATTTCAATTATTTTCAAAGAGTCACCGTTTTAAAGGCGGTTTAGGACTGTCCGCTTCAATCGAAATGCCAACCATTTTCCATCCCGCTTAGCGATATTTGATCTACATCAACCGCTCACACCCGACTTGTCCATATATTGAAATATGGAAATGATTTCCGATAGCGAAAAACACAACGCCGAATGATTTTCATGTAGAAAATCTGCGGTGCCGTTATTTTTGCGCAGAAAGAAAAGATTGCATTCTGACCGTTCTGTACCGCACATACGTCGCCACAAATTCGTCTCAAGCTGCAAGATCACATCGCAGCCGGCGTTCTGTATCCACTGACTGGATGGTTGTTGTCGCCGATGATTGCGGCGGTGGCGATGAGTTTAAGTTCCGCTTCGGTAAGTTTGCGCGCATAGCGCTATAGGTAAGTTTTTATTTCTTGCCGGTTTCGCTGTTCTGTCAATCCGCGCCGTGCTGTACGCGTTTTCGGAAAGCAGTAGATTCTGGCATTTGATTGGAATTGTAGATACTGGATTTAAAGAGCATTTCCGATCTATAGGTGTAGGGTAATAGTTGCTATGTGCAAACCATGATGCGCAAAAATCGAAGCCTCGCATTTCATCTCGTAATAGCCGTTGCCGTGAAATTGGTGTTCCTGAGCGCTTTGTGGTGGTTGTTCTTTCACGACACCACAGGGCCTCTCAATGCCGATCAGGTCGCGGACAATCTTAGCGGAAAAATATTCTCAAAAGGAGGAGTCAAGTGATTCCAGAACGATTGGTGGACCTATCAAGGTTGCAGTTTGCCGCTACCGCGTTGTATCACTTTTTATTTGTCCCTTTGACGCTTGGCATGGTCTGGCTGCTTCTGATCATGGAAAGCGTGTATGTCATGACTGGCAAGGTCATATGGAAAGACATGACGCGCTTTTGGGGTAAGCTTTTCGGCATCAATTTCGCGCTGGGCGTCACTACCGGCATTACACTGGAATTCCAATTCGGGACAAATTGGGCTTATTACTCGCATTACGTCGGCGACATATTCGGGGCGCCACTTGCAATTGAGGGCCTGATGGCCTTCTTTCTCGAATCAACATTGATCGGTTTGTTTTTCTTCGGCTGGGATCGCTTAAGCAAGCCACGCCACCTCTTGGTGACCATGTTGATGGCCGTGGGAACCAATCTCTCCGCACTTTGGATTTTGATCGCCAATGGCTGGATGCAGAACCCGGTTGGCGCAGAATTCAGCTATCAAACCATGCGAATGGAAATGGTCGATTTCTGGGCAGTCGTTTTCAATCCTGATGCACAGGCCAAATTTGTTCACACTGTCTCCGCCGGATATCTCACCGGCGCGATGTTCGTTCTATCCATATCGAGCTGGTATCTTCTCAAAGGGCGCGACATTGAATTTGCCAAACGCAGTTTCGGCGTTGCGGCAGCCTTTGGCCTGGCTTCCGCGATGAGCGTCATCGTGTTGGGCGACGAGTCCGGTTATACGGTAGGTGAAGCGCAACAGACAAAGATGGCAGCGATCGAAGCCATGTGGCAAACAAAACCGGCACCTGCAGGCTTGACGCTTGTTGCCGGCATCAACGAAAAGGAAGCCAAGAACGACTGGGAAATCGAAATTCCCTGGGTCATGGGCTTAATTGGGACAAGGTCAGTTAGCAAGCAAATCCCCGGTATCCTGGACATTAAGCTGAAGAACCGGGCCCGGATTATGAACGGCATTGTTGCGGTTACCGCTTTAGATGCACTGCGCAAGGACCGAAACGACCAGGCAGCGCTAAAGACATTCCTGGAAACCAAAGCTGATCTCGGCTTTGGGCTTCTCCTAAGGAAATACGCTCCCGACGTCGGCCACGTTACGCCGGAAATGATCGACCGGGCCGTCGACGATACGATTCCGCACGTGACGCCTATGTTTTGGGGCTTTCGCATCATGGTTGCTCTTGGCTTCGCCATGCTGGCATTGTTCGGTTTGGCGTTCTGGACTACCGTGAAGTCAACACACAAGAAACCAGCGTGGCTGCTGCGCTGGGCACTGTGGATGCTTCCGGCACCATGGATTGCCTGTGAGCTTGGGTGGTTTGTGGCTGAGTATGGCCGGCAACCCTGGACCATATATGGCGTTCTGCCGACTCACCTGAGCGTGTCTACCATTAGCATCAGCAGTATTTATGGTTCGCTGGCCGGATTCATCGGTTTCTACACGATTTTGCTCGTGGTTGAAATGTACTTGATGATCAAGTTTGCGCGTCAAGGACCAGGTAGCCTCGGCACGGGACGTTACGAACAGGAAGCAATTCACCACTCGCCTTCGGCCGCATGAAAGGAAAATGACCATGCTGGACTACGCAACGCTTAAAATTATCTGGTGGGTTCTCGTCGGCGTGCTTTTAATTGGCTTCGCCATCATGGATGGCCATGATATGGGTGTCGGCACCCTACTGCCCTTTGTGGGAAAGAACGACATCGAACGACGGGTGATCATCAATACCGTGGGGCCACACTGGGAAGGCAACCAGGTATGGTTTATTACCGGCGGTGGCGCAATTTTCGCTGCCTGGCCCATCGTATACGCGACTGCATTCAGCGGCTTTTACTGGGCACTGCTCGCGGTATTGTGGGCGCTGTTCTTGCGCCCCGTCGGTTTTGACTACCGCAGCAAAATCCCGAATCCTACGTGGCGCAGCGTCTGGGATTGGGGATTGTTCATAGGTGGCGCCGTACCTCCATTGATCTTCGGCGTCGCGTTTGGCAATCTATTCCAAGGGGTGCCGTTCCAGTTCGATGCGTACATGATTTCAACGTATTCCGGAAACTTTTGGCAACTGTTGAACCCGTTTGCGCTGCTCTGCGGCGTGGTCAGTAGCGCCATGATTACCCTGCAAGGCGGCGCCTACCTGGCGCATAGAACCGAGGGCGGCGTCCAAGCACGCGCCGTCAAAGGGGCGATTGCTGCGGCGATTGTCATGATCGTGGCGTTCATCGGGGCTGGAGTATGGTTGCAGACGATTCCCGGCTATCACATTATGTCAGTCATCGACCCGAACGGCTTTTCTGACCCATTGAACAAGACCGTTGTTCGTCAAGCCGGCGCCTGGATGGCCAATTACCAAAGCCAACCGATCATCTGGTTGTTGCCGGCGATTGGCATTGCTGGAGCGTGTCTGTCGGCCTTGCTGCTATTGATTCGTAGAACCCTCCTCGGGTTCATCGCATCGTCGCTGGCAATCATCGGCGTGATCGGTACAGCCGGTGCTTCCCTGTTTCCGTTTCTCATGCCGTCGTCGAGCACGCCCAATGCCAGCCTTACCGTTTGGGATTGTGTGTCGAGCCATCTAACGTTGGGTATCATGTTTTGGGTAACGCTGATATTTATGCCGCTGATAGTCCTTTACACGTCGTGGGCCTATCGGGTCATGCGAGGAAAAGTGACGGCGGACCAAATTCTTGCCAATGAGCACAGTGCCTATTGACCTGGAAATGTTCAGAAAATTGTATGAACCGCGCCGATAATTTTTTCGCGCCGCGACTACGGGAGATTTGTTATGTGGTATTTCACTTGGATATTGGGCGTCGGATTCGCAATATTGTTGTCCGTTCTCAATGCGATGTGGGGTGAAAATGAAGCGGCTCGGGAAGAAGCGGATATGGCAGAGAAGACGCCATGACGGAGGAGCCAGGAATCAAACTGGTGCGAATGCATTGGCCGAGCCTTGCCGTCGCACTGGCCGTCATGTTGGTCGGGACAATTTATCCGCCCATGTTTTCTGATGCGTCCAGGCACGTCGACCATGCCTTTGCGGTTGCGATGTTCTGTGCCATGAGCGTCGGATTTGTGCGAGGCGTGGGCTTTGTGCCTAGAGCGCCAATATGGCGCTTCCTTTTCTCCGGCTGGGCTTGTGGACTGTTCGTCGCAATAGCCCTGGTCATCAAAGCAGTGCATTGACGGCGGTTATTTCTTAAGATAAACACTGCAGGTGATGATTGATGCCGCGGACATGAATCGAATGTCCACGGTTGTAACCTACAATGCGTTCGACAAATAGGCGGTTCTGTCGGTTGCATTAATTCGATGATGACGTAACCGACATGGCAATCTTGGGCCGGCGTTCAGCTAAGATCCCTGGCCCCATGAATTTGACGGGGGCCAACTCCAAACGAGGGCCTTTGATCTCGTAATAAGGGAGGTATTAACAATGCTAATGCCCCCTTTTACCAAGCATTGAGGTGTAACCTGCGTAGAGAGCCTTGTGTCTTAAGCTCGCACCAACTTGGGCCATCTGGCAAACCCGTTAGTCAGTTTAGTGGAATTTTAGTGGCGTCCGCCGCGTCCACCACCGGCGTGACCTGCGCCTCCAGCGCGCCCGCCGCCCCGCCGTCCGCGATCACCACCCCAAGATCCGCCTCCTAAATAAACTGCGGCAGGAGGCGCATAGTAGGGGCACGTTTGATAGATTACCGGGTAACCGCAGGGATTGATACCGACGTTGACTCTTATCTGCGCATTTGCGGTCGAGGCAGCCGTCAGCGCGACAACGCCGAAGGCAAGTGCAACAATTGCTTTTTTCATGATGGAACCTTTAGTGATGCTGTGCCGTGAGAGCCAGCATATGAGATTTGGAAAAATTTCATTCCGTTATTTTTGTGCGATCTTTCCTTCATGCCCGCGCTGCGTGAATACTTCGTCGGCCACCTTCTTTTGATCGTCTGACATCGAAGCATAGAGCGGAGAAAATGCCGTTGAGAGTTTCTTGACGGAATCAGCATGCGCCTGGGCGATATCGCCATAGGCATTCAGGTCATCGATTGCCGTCGCAGTAGCAATCGTCGCTTGGCGCTTATCGACCACTTGATCCAAATCGCTGGCGCTATCACGCATGGTTTTTGCCACAACAGCCCATTGCGTTTCCTCAGCAGCGGTGATTTTTAGCTTTGCGTGCAAATCCTTAATGTGTTTCTCGGCACTCATATCCCGTTTTGCATCCGATTTTGCCATTGCTGGAGCTGAAGCACTGGGAGATGCCGCTGGTGTTTGCGCATAGGCGCCGCTAATGAGAAAGGTCGATACGAGTGCTGCAATAATTATCTTCATGAAGTTCTCCGTTGAATGGTAAATCGTGTGGTGGATTGCATTTAAATGGCAAAACTGTTTTGACTACATTTGATCTTGAATCTCCAAAGGAAATTCTCCCGCGAGCGTTGCCTTGCTATACTTGATCGATACAGCTTTATCAAGTGGTAAAAATGAACGCAGCATGGTATTCAAACATGTATCGAATGCAGCGTATGTGCGGTCTCGTACCAAGTTGAGCGCTTGGTCACATAAGAGGGCACCACGTCAGCCATTTTTACCAACTCGGTGCGACCGTCGCCGTACACGATGTCGCAATTCTCGTTATGGGAAAAAACCTTGATACCAGCGTAACCATTGATTGAATATGCAATTTGATGATTCGATTTTGTTTTCAATTTCCTTACGGGCTTTCGTTCACAGATTCAATTTTTCATTTCGCTAACTGCTTACGGATGGTCAGCAATTCATCCCGGCGCTGCCGAGTGGTTTTCGGATATGCCATCTTGAGTTCGTCCATCGTATCGAGAATAATGCGTGAAACGATCAACCTAGCGTTTTCCTTGTCGTCTGCAGGCACGACATACCAGGGTGAATCGTCAGTGCTTGTAGCGCTGAGGCACTTTTCATACGCGGTCATATATTGGGTCCAGAACTTCCTTTCCTCAATATCTGCAAGGCTAAATTTCCAATTTTTTTCCGGCTGGTCAATGCGCTCAAGGAAACGTTTTCGCTGCTCGTCCTTTGACAGGTGGAGAAAGAATTTAATAATACGCGTGCCGTTAGCATGAAGGTGTTTCTCCAGATCAGCGATGGAACGATATCTGTCGTGCCAGATCGTTTTTTCATCGGGTTGGGTAGGTAGCCCTTCGCTGCGAAGTAGTTCCGGATGAACGCGAACAATGAGCACTTCTTCATAGTAAGATCGATTAAAGATGCCGATTCGCCCACGCTCCGGCAGGTCACGCGTGGTGCGCCAAAGAAAATCATGCTGCAATTCCGCTGGACTGGGATGCTTGTAACTGAATACCTGGCAACCTTGAGGATTAACTCCTGACATTACGTGCTTGATAGCACCGTCTTTACCTGCAGCATCCATTGCTTGAAAAATCAACAAGACGGCGTATCGATTGGAGGCGTAGAGCAATTGCTGCTGTTCACTGAGTTGAACGACGTGCTCTTCCAGAAATTTTTGATATTGCGTCTTTGTCCGGTATACCGGCTCCACCGTCGTCGGCCATTTTCGGAGATTGACTTCATCTCCTTCATGGACACGGAAATCATTCGAATTAATTTTCATTTCTATCCTTTTGACGCTGTCCGCGTAAGCGGTGATAAATCAATTTCGCTCTAAGCGATCTTCAGACGAACAAATAGAGGGACCTTCACCTGGTCTAGTGCAAAAGCGAATGCGACTGCAGAACAAAACGTACCAAGAATTACCAAGGCCGGTAATGCGGTCATGGCAATGCCACCGATGGACAAAAGCGAGGCGAGCAGAATGTCAACCACGGACGATGCTGCTAACCAAAGGCTCGGGCGCGAATTCCACAGATGTCGCCGCTCACGAATTGAATAAATCGTTGCCTGACTTCCAAACACCAGAATGACAAAGGCGAGCGTTCGCAGCTGCGCCGCTCCCAGATTCATCTCCAATTTTCCGACGACCAGAACAGCGGCGCAAAACACCAGCATGCAAACACCGAGAATGACCCCTGCAACCGTCAGGGTACCGATGTTCCACGCGTTGGGCATCGGAGAAGGCCTCACGTTATCTGTCGTTAAGGACATTGCCAGGAAATCGCCGGCAATCATGATAATGACCATCAGAAGCGGAGTTAAAATAGCGTGCCCCGTCATAAACAAGCCAAATGTCAGGAAGAGCACGGTCACGATCTTCTTGAGGATGGAATTCAAGGTGTAGGTCATGATGCGCTGGAACGTGATGCGCCCTTCCTTTACCGCGGCAACGATGCCGGTCAGTCCTGGATCTGTTAATACCATACCGGCGGCAGATTTGGCAACATCGGTTGCAGTCGAAACCGCGATTCCGATTTGTGCTTGGCGGAGCGCCGGCGCGTCATTGGCACCATCGCCACACATACCAACCGTATGACCACTCTTTTGGAAAGCCTTTACGAGTTGAAACTTCCCATCAGGAAGAACACCGGCAAAGACCGCATAGGTCTCCGGTCGCACATCGGCCGGGATCGCACCGGCGGGACATGTCGCGCCCTGCAACCCAACGGCGTTTGCCACAATCGCTGCCGTCGCGGGTGCGTCACCAGTCACCATCACGGTACGCACGCCCAAACCGTGCAATTCGGTGATGAGTGACGCTGAATCTGCACGCGGTGGGTCGCTCAATGCAATTAACCCCAACAATTTCATCGCCGTCGGTGCGCCGGCCGCGACCGCCAGAACTCTAAAGCCCTGCCCTTCAAGTTCGGTCACTGCGGCTTGCGCACTCGGCGATGATTGCGCAAGACCAATAACCACGGAAAATGCGCCTTTTACGACCCGTTGTTCCGTACCGGACTGGTCCGCAATCGTCGCCTCGGACATTTTTGTCGCCGGATCGAACGGTACGAACTTGATCAGTCGTGGCGCATCTGTAATGGGCTTCGTGTTGGCCTTCGCCCGGATAGCGGCATCGACGGGGTCTCCTCCACCATCCGAGCTAGCCAGCGCGGCCAGCGCTAAAACGTGTGCCTCATCGAAGCCTGGCATAGGATGCACGTTCGTCACTTTCAGCTCGTTGCGTGTTAGTGTGCCGGTCTTATCTGAGCACAAAACGTCCATTGTTGCAGCTTCGTCCACCGCCGAGAGACGCGTTGGAAGAACCCCCTTTTTTGCCAACGCTCTGGCACCGAGCGCAGACGCCAAGGTGAATGTGGCCGGTAGCGCGACAGGTATTGATGCGAGGATCGCGGTCAAGATGAGAGGAATGATCTCGGCCAATGGCATTTTCAGGTAGTGGGCGTAACCAACCAGCAATACAATCACCACGCCGCTGAATATGGCGAGATTTCGCACCACGCGCAAAACAGCCATTTGCTGGGAACTGACGACATGGGCAGTTCTAACCAGTTCCGCAGTTCGACCAAATTTGGTGCGCACACCAGTGTCACTGACTTCAGCTATGGCTTCACCACGTCTTACCAGAGCGCCCGCAAACGTTTGGATGCCTGGACCTGCTTCAATCGGTACCGATTCGCCGGTTAGCATTGATTGATCGAGCAGGACGCCCCCCTCAGTGAGGCGCACATCAGCGGCGACAACGCCGCCGAGTGAAAGTTTTACTATGTCCCCCGGCACCAGATCGGCAGCCGCTACCGTTAGCCAGCCGCCGTCGCGCCGAACGGATGCATTCAGTGCTAATCGCGACTTCAGCGCAGCAAGCGTTGCCTGTGCCCGCCCTTCCTGGAAGAGGCCAAGAGCCGCATTGAACACGAGAAGACCGGCAATTACTGCCGCCTCTGTGAAGTCGCCAAGGAAGATCTGGAGCACGATGGTCGCTTCAAGCATCCACGGCACTGGCGCCCAGAATTTGCTTAACGCTCTACGCAGTAGATGCTCGGTCGTATCGGGCATCGTGTTGGGACCAATTTTATTTAATCTGCGCTGTGCTTCGTCCTTTGTCAGACCATTTTTCGGATCGACGGCGGGTGAACCGTTTGAGGAATTCGGTAAAGAGCTTGCACTATCTGGCGGCATATTGCTCTTTGGATATTCTGTTGACATCACGTTGACCGATATACCAACACCGGAATTCGGCTATGGGTCAAAACTTTTTGTGTCACACTCCCTAGCAATAACCCTTTCACGCCTCTCCTCCCATGTGATGCCATCGCAATAAGGTCGCATACTTTATCCTGCGCCGCCTGAATTATTGCCTCGTATGGGTAGTCGCTGGCGACGTAATAGGTGTCGCACGTCACACCGGCCTCTTTTGCAACGGCTGCAATTTCCGCCAGATAAAGATTCGCGCTAGCAACGCATTCGTCGGAGAATTTAGCTCTAACGTCTTCCAACATCTCGGCCTCATAGGCATAGAGTGAAATTTCAGGCATTACGTGAATACCAGTAATTTTCGCCCCGATTTTCGCGGCAAACGCAGTGCATTCGCGAGCCGCGTTTTTGCTCATCGCCGAGCCATCGGTCGGTATAAGAATATGTTTAAACATTTTTTGCCCAGATAGTCAGCAAAGAAAATAGTCGAACTCAGAATATTCTCGATCCATTGGCTGCGTCTCGTCCGTACGCCGACGCACAAACAGATCCGTATCTTAGTATCTACCTCGCATTTTCGCCTCTCTCACGGACGTTGCAGTCATTGGGAAAAATACGTCAGCGTTTCCGGTCGATCGCGTCATCTGGTCGACGAAAGAGATTCGAAAACCAATTAGCAAGACCCTCTTCCGAATTCTCCCCATCGTCATGTGCTTCCATGGCATTCCTGGCCAGCAGTTGCCTCGCTGCAAGTTCGCGATTCAGGCCTGAGGCAAATCCTGGTCTTGCTTCAACCAGTCGCAGAAGATCATTTTTCTCCAGGCGATACACTACTGCCGAAGTTAAGGCAGACACCTTCGCGACTGTCACGCTTCCACCCAAAAGCCCTCCGGCACCAAAATGATCCGCCGTTGTTACCCGCGCAATTTCGACCTCTCGCCCACCAATCTCTCGCGTGTAGGTTAAAACGCCGGAGCCAACCACATACATGGCTTCAGATTTGACACCACATTCGATCACGGTCGCCCCAGCGTCGAAGGTCTCCCGAACCATCGATGCGGCGATTGCCGACCGCTCCGACTCTGGAAGGCGCGAAAAAGCGGGCGTGAAAGCAACCAGCCGCTCGATATCGCTCACCGCTGCGAGCGCCTTCTCGTTAGCCATGGGTTGCAACGCCGTCGTGCGCGACCCCAACCCTATTCCGGCTGCGCCCAGGCAACGGAATATCTTTTCATACACCTGGTTTTGGGCATCAAAGCTTTGATTGATCTCAGACGTAAAAAAGGTAATTTCCACCGCAATCCCTTCCTGACTGATCGACTTGACGACGATCAATGGGGATGGAGTTGAGAGTACCAAGGGACAGCCGAGAATTACATCGATCAAAAGGCGGCGCGCCATCATCGGAAAGGTGTTTGGCGCAAGCAAGACCGTAATTGTCGTGCCGTGGACGCGCGATGGAAAGCTTGAGTTGATTATTTTTGATTTCGCGACCACGCTGTTGGGAACAATGACGACATCCTGACTGGTGGTCAGCATATGTGTTGCCCTCCAGTTCATTTCCAGGACCCGCCCTTCGACGCCATTGTCGAGGGATATCCAGTCCCCTTCCCGGTAGGGCTTCCCCAAATTCAGGACAATGCCGTAGAAGACATCTCCCAATGAACTCTGCAACGCGAGGCCAAGTACCACCGCAACTGCACCGGAAGTGACCAATATTCCTTGCATCGGAAAATTGAGAACAAAGGTAATAAGTCCTACAAACGCAAAAAGATAGATACCGGCCACACACAAATCGGTAAAAAATCTGTGTCCGGTAAGCTGAGAACCTCGAAATGATAAGTTTCTAACCGCATTGGAGCCGAGCGACGCCGCCCAAAACCACCAGATTCCCCTCAAGCCATCACCGGAAATTCGCGCAAGTGCATCCGATGGCGGCGCCGAGGCGAGATAGGGAACCTGATGCGCTTGGAACAGAAAATAGGTGAATACCAGGAAAACCGGAACGCGCGTAATGAGGCGTGTGGCCGGAGCCCGGCTCACGCCCCATCGGGTGGCAAAGATGCCAAACAACAAAACTGCGAGAGCGAGCAGCTCGGGACGATCCGAAAGTAAGCGCTCTAAAATGACCATATGCCTAGTCGACCGGCAATTCCTCTTCCCGCTCCACCTCGACGACCCAATAACCCGGACTACCGTAGTGTTCATGGATGCCAATCTCATCCTGTCGATCGATTTGGACATTCGGATCAAAATGCGGAGAGCCTTTTACTTCTTGACGGGTCATCTCTATGGAAATTGTGGTATCCGCCCAGTTCACGCCCTCGATCCATTGTGGTGCAATCAGGACCTGATGTCCCAGCCACCAATTTGCGGTCTCGACAACGAGGTAGCGAATTGCCCAGGTTTCTTCGTCAATCAACATATCTGTCACCTGGCCGATATCGCCATCCGCTGCAATTACGCGACTTCCTTTCAATTTCATACCGCTACGCAAGTCATGTTGCAGGTGCGGCTCCGTCTCCTCATCGGAATCAGAGGATTCATTTCGAGGCGGCTTCAAAATAAATGGCGTATTCCCAAAACAACCGGTGCCGGCCGTAAACCTGTCCGGATATGTTTCTCCGCCCCAAAGCCCGCTTCCGCCCCAATAATAAGGATAGCTGTAATAACCGAGATACTCCACTTCGTGTTGCCGCGAAATCGGCTGCTGATGATCAAAGGCGGGACTATTTAAAACTTGGTCTTTGGTAATCAAGACTGGAATAGTCTTGTCCCCCCAATTCGGATGGCCTACACCCATAGGCGAAATCAGCACCTTTCGGCTAGCAAGCCAGGCTCCCGCATCAACGACGAAATAGCGAATCACCCAGGCCCTATCGTCGAAGTTGAAATCTTTCACGTGCCCAATGTTGCCATCGGTGGCGTGGATCGCATAGTTCTCAAGATCGTTCATACTGCGTAACATAAATTTCTCCATTTTGAAGGACCGAAGAGTGGATTTTCGGCAGTCAAGCGAATTTGGTGCGATCAATCAAAGCCTCACACCGGTCTTTGTCGCTAAAATCCGCTTTCAACGCGCTATACGAATCTAGCAAGTACATCTGGAGGGTGCGCGAATTCCGCCATCCAATCGGTTCGATACCCAACATTGCGCACCCAGGATCAACGCAAGGTCGATCCATCACGTTTCATGTAGGTGGCTGTACCTTAAAAACGATCATTTGATAGACCTCAATTTCCGCTCTCCAGATGCTTAGGGATCGTATGAGAAAGCCGCGCTTGTGTAGCCATTAATTCCTCCTGCAGGTCATCAATGCGTCGAACCATCGGTATGGGCACCCGACCTGAAGGCATTCAGGAGATCGGAAAGATCCATGTCATCGAAGCTCGAACCGCTTGCGCCATATTGCTGCTGCCATTCAGGCGGCGGCGCGAAATTCTCGCCAGCAGGGCGCCTTCCGAGATCGTCATACTCCTGCCGCTTATCAACGTTCTTCAGGGTCGCATAAGCTTCGGCGATTTCCTTGAATTTTTCTTCACCTTTAGGATCTTTCGAGACGTCCGGATGATACTTGTGCGCAAGCTTCCGATATGCCTTCTTGATGTCGTCGATGGTTGCAGTTCGCTCAATACCCAACGTTTGATAATAGTCCTTGTATTTCATGGGAGCCCCGCGTTCATGGTACAAGAACCGCCGCGCCTTCGAACCGGCCGGCACGAAGATCGGCAAGCGCTCGATTCGCCTCTTTCAGGTCGTAGCGCGTGGTTTGGGTGACGATACCAATTTGCGGTATCTGCCGAAAAAAATCAACTCCATCTTGCCGAGTGAGGTTTGCGACTGAAACGAGCTCTCGCTCTTCCCACAACAAATTGTATGGAAAGCTCGGGATATCGCTCATATGAATACCTGCGCACACTACCCGTCCACCCTTGCGAACAGCCTTTAAGGCAAACGGCACAAGATCGCCATCGGGGGCAAAGATGATCGCTGCATCGAGCTTATCTGCCGGCAGTTCGTCGGAGCCAGCCGCCCAGGTTGCACCGAGGCTGCGGGCGAATGCTTGGGTGGCGCTATCACCTGGGCGAGTGAATGCGAAGACCGAGCGCTCTTGCCATTTTGCGACCTGTGCCACGATATGTGCCGAGGCACCGAATCCGAATAGACCAAGCTTCTTGCCATGCCCGGCAATACCTAAAGCACGCCAGCCAATCAAACCTGCGCAGAGTAATGGTGCTAGATCCACATCGCTACCGACCTCACCAAGTCGAATGGCATACTCTGCGTCGACAATGGTATGTGTCGCAAAGCCTCCATCGCGGGTGTATCCGGTGAATATTGGATGATCACAGAGATTTTCACGATGTTCCGTACAATAAGGGCAAACGCCGCACGTATGACCAAGCCATGGAATGCCGATTCGCTCGCCAATCGCAAATCCCTCGACGTTCGCCCCAATCTTATCGATTCGTCCAACAATTTCGTGTCCTGGGGTGATCGGCACCTGCGGGTCAGGCAACTCACCGTCAACCACATGCAAGTCCGTACGGCAGACGCCACACGCGCCAATTTTCACGCGAATCTCCGCTGGACCAGGTTCGCGATCTGGTAGATGGGTCCATTCCAGAGCTTCACCGATTTTATTCAATATCATCGCGTGCATGGTGCATTCCTGATGAAAGTATGCGAAGTCTGTAGTTGAGAAAATACCGCCGGCAGGAGCTCAGGAATGTCCTCGGCCATCAATTTTGGCCCGAATATACGGGCCGCAGCCCCGTGCAGCCATACTGCAGCGGCTGCGGCCATGAACGGATCCATGCCCTGCGCCAGCAGCCCCACTATGATGCCGCTGAGTACGTCCCCCGCTCCTGCCGTCGCAAGTGTCGACGGCGCATTGGAATTGACGATTGCCCGACCATCTGGCGCGACAATGACCGTGTCGCTGCCTTTGAGCACGATAATCGCGCCGCTGGTGCGTGCCGCCGCACGGGCGCGTGTCAACTTGTCGCTGCCGACATCGAATAATCGTGCGAATTCTCCTTCGTTTGGAGTCAGCACGCACGGCCCGCAAATAGCGCCAAATAGTTCTGTAGGATCATCTCTAAAGATGGAGAGCGCGTCAGCGTCGAGCACGGTGTGGCGCGCCGTCTTCAGCATCGCTAATACATAAGCACGGGTTGTCGGACCCGTGCCGGCGCCTGGGCCGATCAGCAGCGCAGAATAACGCTTATCTGCAAGGAGTTTTTCCAGATCATCTAGCACCACAAGTGGGGTTACCATGATACTGGTCAGCGTGGCGGCGTATGTCGGCAGCGCATTCTCAGGCACCGCGATGGTCGTCAATCCAGCGCCGCTGCGAGCCGCCGCGCGTGCAGCCATACGCGCGGCCCCCATCGCCGGATATCCACCGACCAGCAAGGCATGTCCTCGATCATATTTGTTATCGTCATCTTTCAATTGAGGTAGCAACGCGTTCCAAAGAGTCGGGCCGTTCTCGAAAACATCTACCTTAATCTCTTCAAAAACAAATGCCGGCGTGCCGATATCGGCCACGATTAGCTCGCCGCAAAGTGCTCGGCCGGGTTGTAGCAAATGTCCAGGTTTCTTGCGAAAACATGTGACGGTGAGCGCCGCCGCCACTCCTCCAAGGTTTTCACCTGTATCGCCCATCAAGCCGCTGGGTACATCAACCGCGACGATCGTCAGCTTGCGCTCGGCGGCCGCTGATAAGGTCTTCGCGGCAATGCCTTCAAGCGGACAGTTCAGACCGGCGCCGAAAATGGCGTCGATAACCAATTCTGCGCCATCCAGTGAATCGGGAGTCAACGATTCTATCGGTTCACGCCAGAGCGACGCATGATGCGCTGCGGCGCCCCAAAGTTGATCAACTGGGCCGAGCAAGGCCACGCTCACCGGCCAATCGGCCGCTGCCAAGCGCCTTGCGACCACGAATCCATCTCCGCCGTTGCTACCCGGGCCGCACAGAACGATCACGGAACGCGGTGTCCAACGCTGCATGATGGCCTGTGCAACAGCATGACCCGCGTTTTCCATCAATGCGATCTCGCTGATGCCAGACGCTACGGTCAAGCGATCCGCTTCACCCATTTGACCAACCGTGAGCAGGGCATTATCTGTATATTGAATCATTGGCACCGCCTCAATGACTCGCGAATTCAAGCACCACGCGCGACGGCACATCGCCATGCTTAAGTCGTTCGAACACATTGTTAATTGCCGAAAGTGGTTGCAATTCGATATCCGCCTTGACCTTACCTTCAACAGCAAAAGACAGCGCCTCCGCCATGTCGAGACGATTGCCCACGAAGGAGCCGCGAATCGTGATGCAATTGGCCACCACATCGAACAACGGGGTCGGGAACTCGCCTGGAGGCAAGCCAACCAATATGCAGGTGCCCCATTTGCGTGTCATGCCCACGCCTTGCTTGAAGGCGGCGAGTGATGGCGCTGTGATCAATACACCGTGCGCGCCTCCGCCGGTCACCTTTTTCACCGCCGCAACCGCATCTTCGGCCTTGGCGTTGACAACCGCATCGGCCCCAAGACGTGTAGCATGGGCCAGCTTACCGTCATCAATGTCAACAGCACACACATGCAAGCCCATTGCCTTTGCGTACTGAACGCCCAAATGCCCCAAGCCGCCAATTCCCGAAATGACAATCCAGTCGCCAGGTTTCGCTTGCGTCTCCTTGATTCCTTTATAGGAGGTAATACCCGCACAGATAAGCGGTGCCGCGTCACGGGCTGCCAGGTGAGACGGTATGTGGGCGACGTAATTTGGATCGGCGATGATGTATTCAGCGAATCCGCCGTTTTTCGTGTAACCGCCGAACTGGGCATCCGGACATACCGGTTCGCGTGATGCGAGACAGTACTCGCAATGTCCACACGCGGAATACAACCACGGTACGCCGACTCGGTCGCCCTCCTTCACTGCGGTAACGCCGGTACCAAGCGCCATGACGATACCAATCCCTTCATGCCCCGGAATGAACGGCAATGCCGGTTTGAGCGGCCAGTCGCCATCGGCAGCATGCAAATCAGTATGGCAAACGCCGCAAGCCTCGGTCTTGACCAGGATTTGGCCTGGACCAGGTTCAGGAACCGTCAACTCTTTTATCAACAGGGGCTTACCAAAATTTTCGACTACCGCTGCCTGCATTTTCCGTGTCATGCTAATCTCCTTAGATGGATAAGTTTCATGCGACAGCCGGAAGCCCAAGACCCCGGACCGCTTCGATCATCTTGATAAGTACCGCCTGCGCATCGCCATAGACCATGTCGCAGTTTTCGCCGTAGAACAGTGCATTGACGATGCCTGCGTAGCCCTTTCCCTCACCTCGCTTGATCACAAAGACCTTTTTTGCTTTGTCCGCGTTAAGAATGGGCATGCCGAATATCGGCGAGGTTTTATCGGTACGAGCAGCGGGATTGACGACGTCGTTAGCGCCGATAATTAATGCAACGTCGGTCGCGGCAAACTGATCGTTGATATCCTCGAGCTGGAAGATCATGTCATAAGGCACTCCGGCCTCGGCCAGTAACACATCCATTTGGCCGGGCATGCGGCCCGCAACCGGGTGCACGGCGAATTTCACGCTGACTCCGCCTGCCTGCAATAGTTTGACGAATTCGAAGAGTTTGCCCTGCCCTTGCGCGACGGCCAAGCCATAGCCGGGCACAATAATCACGGAACTGGCATAACGCATTGCGATCCCGGCATCACCGGGTTGTATCGGCTTCAGGCTGCCCTTTATGCTAGTCTGCTTGTGCTTGGCAACTTCACCAAAATTGGTAAAGACAACATTTGCCACCGAGCGATTCATCGCCTTTGCCATCAACAGCGTCAGCAGCATACCTGCTGCACCTACCACCATGCCGGCGATCATCAAGGCTGGGTTTTGCAGCACGAAACCTTCGAGGCCGACGGCCAACCCCGTAAAAGCGTTGAAGATCGAGATCACCACCGGCATATCGGCTCCCCCTATCGGCAACGTCATGAAGACGCCAAGGGCAAGTGCGCAAGCGAAGAAGAGATAAATGGATGCTGGCATTGCCAGCACTAGTAACGATTTATCTTGCGTCGCTGCAACCAGATATACCCCAACGGTAAGAGTCGCCAGCAAAACCAAGCCGTTGAAAACCTGCTGCCCCTTGAATCGCAGTGGTTTGTTGATCACGCTATCTAACTTGGCCCAGGCAATCAATGACCCGGAAAGCGAGACTGCGCCAATTAGCGCACCCGCCAGC
>Ga0302315_10001801_pt1 | contig 21022 bp, 16 predicted proteins | sample III_Palsa_N3_1_FD_200532 | JGI IMG/M metagenome (GOLD analysis project Ga0302315, IMG submission 200532) | Peat permafrost microbial communities from Stordalen Mire near Abisko, Sweden - III_Palsa_N3_1 | ecosystem: Environmental > Terrestrial > Soil > Palsa > Peat permafrost | place: Sweden...
AGGTGCCGTCACGATGTTGCAACAAGAACCAGAGTGTAGGCACCAGCAGCGTCATGATCGCTACCCCTGCGATAAAACGCAAATTAAAATCCTTCTTGCTGACGGTTAAAAGAGTCGTATCCAAATCGCCGATTGCGCTCCAGTTGAAGAAAGCGAGAACGATGGCGAGGAAATTGCCGACCGTCGCAAAGATGAACATGCTGCGATAGTCTTCATTCAACTGAAAGTGGCCGGCGACGATGAAACCGATGGCAAAACCGACGTTCATGCCGGCATAGTTCCAGATAAAGGCACCTTCACGGCGGATGTCTTCCGGTTTGAAGCGTTGCGTCAACATCATGTTGATACAAGTAACGTTCAAGCCGCAGCCAGTCAGAAACAGAGCAAGACCCCAGTATAGAAGTTCAATGTTTCCTACCGAGATGCAGGCACAGCCAAAAACCTGGAAGGCCATGCCGAGAACGAACAGGTTGCGGTTGCTCAGGAAACGCCCGCCCAGATAGCCGCCGAACAAGTGCAAGCCGTAATTGAATGCGCCGAAAACGCCTAGAATGCCCGCCGCTTCCTGCGTCGAGAAATGCAAATGCTTGGTGGAATATAAATCAAGGGTGAAATATAAGACTGCAAAACCCAGCGTCGAGAACATTTGGATGAAAAACAGAGCGCCGGCTCCTTCTGGGATATGCGCGAAGCGGTCTTTGATATATGACAAGGTGCTCTCCGAGTGGTTGTAATTAATATAAGTGCTCTTGGTAAGAGGACTTTCTGTGAACGGATTATAAGGTCGCCCACGGCGTGCCACAAGTCAATCGAAGATGCAGGAAGGGATCGAGGAGGAAATGCGAAGGTCTTTTATGCAACTTGCATAAAAGACCAGAATGGTCGCGGCAGCCGGACGCCGCTTCGGAAAGTATGCGTAATTAGGCCAGGCACTCGGTTTCATCTTCAATGCGGACGGCCGATGCGGGCTTTTGGGCCAGCAAGATCACCGCCAGCAACACCATCGCGCCGCCCAGCAATTGACTGCTGCTGGCATTTTCTCTCAGCACGCTAACCCCGATAGTCAGCGTGATAATAGGTTCCAGGGTCGAGATAATGGATGCCTGCGAAGCGCCGATTTGCTTGACACCGCTGAGAAAGGCGGCAATCGCCATTGCGGTGCAAAATAAGGCGATCGCACCAACGGCTAACCATCCGCCTATGCTGGCGGGCAGGGTGGCGCCGCTGGCAATTGCTATTGCGCCATTGCTGCAACCGGCGGTGGTCAGGATCACCAATGTGGCGGCAAGCGGATGGGTATCGCGCGACAAGCGATTGCCGAGCAAAATATAGACCGCGTAAATCATTGCTGCCAAAATGCCAAGGAAAATGCCGAATGGCTGGCCCTGCAATTTGCCGCCCAGCGTGATCGCCAAACCCAAGCAGGCCAATGTCATCAAGACCAGCATGCGCCGATCCAGTTTTTCCCACCCGAGAAATACCGCCAGGATCGTAACCAGGATAGGGTAGATATAAAGCAACAGGCCGACCAAGCCGCTGCTGGCGTACAGCAAGGCATTGAAATAGCTCTGCGCCTGTGCGGTGTAGAGCAAGCCCATCAAAATGAATCCGGCCAATGTGCGGCCGCGCGGCAAACGCAGGCGCTTGACCCATACCAACGGTGCAAGGATGACGATTGCCAGCAGGAAGCGCAGGGCCAACAAGGCCGACGGACTGACTCCCGATGCGTATGCAATCTTGGCAAACAAGGCAATACTGCCGAAACCAAGGGCGGACAGCAAAACCAGAAAGATGGAATACGAGCGCGACATAGCGTTCCTGATGATTGGGTAGCGCCGGCAAGCGCAAATATATTTACGGCTGATTCGATTAACTCTTCGGTGCAAACATATTATTTCCTTGCGTGGCGTAGCACAAATCAATATTCTTGTGGAGTTGACCTAATATAATTGAGGCAAGAGATGTCGCGACGTCTGCCGCCGTTACCGGCTTTGCATGCTTTTGAAGCTGCCGCCCGCAATGACGGCTTCCAACGCGCCGGCGAGGAGCTGCATGTTTCGGCCGGTGCCGTTGCACATCACGTCAAGCAACTGGAAGCGTGGCTGGGCGTGCCGCTGTTTCAACGCTTGCCGCGCGGAGTGGTCTTGACTGCCGCCGGTCGGCGCTATGCCGAGGCGTTGCGCCCGATACTGAACAACCTGGCGGATGTGTCCGAAGCGGTGCGCAACCAGGGTGACGAGCGGGTGGTCACGGTTTCAGTCACGCAATCGTTCGCCACACGCTGGTTGATGCCGCGCCTCGGTCGCTTGCGCGATCGCCATCCACAAATCGACCTGCGTGTCCTGGCGTCCACCCATCCTGCCGATTTTGTGCGCGACGGCGTGGACGTGGCAATTCGCCTGGGACGGGGCGTATATCCAGGGATGAAAGTCGATGCTATGCAGGAAGAATGGTTTTCGGCGGTATGCAGCCCGGAATTTCGTGCAGCGGCCGCCGATCTCCGCCAACCGCATGATCTGCTGCGCTATACCTTGTTGCATGATGAACCGGAAACACGGATTCCCGATGAAGTCGATTGGGCGCATTGGTTGCGTGCCTGCGGCGTCGCCTATCCTGGCGGCAGCGGCCCGCGTTTTTCGCATACCTACCTGACATTGGAAGCGGCTATCAACGGCCAAGGTATTGCAATTGCACCGGAGTTCTTGATGACTGCCGACTTGCGCGCAGGTCGTTTGCTGAGAGTGTTTCCGCAGCGGGTGTGCAGTCCTTACCGCTACTACTTGCTGCGTTCAGCCGATGCGCGGTCGCTGGTGCATGGGTTTTGCGAGTGGGTGCTGGAAGAGGCTGGTGCGGAGCAAAGCGCGACGTAGGACGCGACATGGCGTATCATAGTGGCCTTGTCGTTATCATCAGCATCGAGTACCAACATGGGGTCATTGGAAACACGCATCAAGATTGCCGTATTCATCATTGCAGTGCTGCTCACTGCCGGTCTTTGCTATCTGGCAACGGGTGGAATGCAATTGATTTTTAATTATATCGGCAGTTTTGGGTTGGGAGTACCGCATCCGTCCCTGCGGATAGTGGGTGCCGTTGTGATCGGCATCATCGTGGTTTTGCGTTTCTATTTTCGCCGCCGTGCCAGGTTGGCGCGGACCAAGAAATAACTGACTTGTTTCGTTGCCAGCTCAGCTTGCGCCTTAGCCTTGGCGCCACGGCAAGCCATTGAAGCGCCAGCCGCCTATTCTTCCACGTTGCGCCTGCTGATTGGGATCGCCTTCGAAACCTTCAAGGATGTTGTAGGCTTCCAATCCCAGCTCAGTCGCTCGCTTGGCAGCTGCAATCGAGCGCACGCCGCTGCGGCATAGCAACACCACTTTTTTTCCGGTAGGAACCGCCGCCTTCAATCCTTCATCGAATCCGGTATTCATTGCCATGCCCGGCCATTGTTTCCATGCCAACGCAACCGCTCCCGGCACAAAACCGACCCATTCGCGCTCGGCATCGGTGCGCACATCGACCAGCACGGCTTCGCCAGCCTGCCACCAGTTATAGGCCAATTGCGCCGAGACATCGCCGGCGTAACCGCTCGCGGGGCGGGCTTCAGACAATATCCCGCCGCCGGCATCGTGCCGCATACCATTCGTGAGATTGGCCGGTACCGCTTCATCCATGCGTTTGGGACGAGGCAAGTTGAGCCCTTCCATGATGGCGACGAATTCGGCCAATGTCTTGTCGGCGATGCGTTCATTGTTGCGCTTTTCGGCGCCGATCGTGCTATGACTGCGGCCGTGATAGTCGTGGGCCGGCCAGACGGTGGTCTCATCCGGCAACGCAAACAAAATTTCGGTCAAACTGCGGTACATCGCCTCGGCGCTGCCGGACTGGAAATCAGTGCGGCCACAGCCGTTGATCAACAAGGTGTCGCCGGTGAATACGTGACCGCGCCACAGATAGCTCATACTGCCGTTGGTGTGTCCGGGCGTGTGCAAAGCCTTGATTTGTTCCCCGCCGAAATGCAGTACATCGCCGTCTTTCAATTGCACTGATGCGGTGCTGATGCCACAGCCTGAAGGGGCTGCGGTTTTGGCGCCGGTATGTTCGGCCAACTGCCCGGCACTGGTGATGTGATCCGCATGGGTATGGGTTTCGATTGTCCAGATCAGCTTCAGGCCGTATTTGCGCAAGGCTTCCAGGTCGCGCTCGATTTGCTCGTCGACCGGATCGATGATGACCGCCTCGCGCGAAATTTCATCCGACAGGATGTAGGTGTAAGTGCTGGAGGAGGGGTCGAATAACTGTATCGGGGTCATGGTGTGGAAGTGGCTGTAATGCAGTAATCAATCGCTTGTGTTGCCTTTTGGCATCCAATATATTGCTGCATGCTTGGCATGGGCGCTTCAATGTAGTGTTTTTGGTTTAATCTTGCAACATGTCATTTTCAACATCTATTTTACTGTGAATCATGGAACTCGCCGTTCAACACTATAATCTTTTTCCAACTCGTATCTGGCAGGTGAAACTGCACGAATTGTCATCTCATTTTCCTGCTTGGGTATCTACCGTGAACGCATTGCGGGCGGCGGCGCCGACTCCCGCAGGGCGCTCGAATCGCCTGGGCTGGAATAGTGTCGACAAGGCGATTTTGCATCAATCGGTTTTTTCCGCCTTGCATGGTGCAGTGCGCGCATCCTGCCTGGAGGCCTTCAAACAGATGGGCATGGCAAATCCCGCATTTACCGTTGAATCCTGGATCAATATCCATGATCGCGGCGGGTTCAATTTTCAGCATATGCACGATGGGGCCATGTTGAGCGGCAGCTTTTATCTGCAGGTACCTGAAGGCGCAGGCAGCTTGGTGTTCCGCGATCCGCGGCCCGGCGTAGTGAGTTCCTTCCTCAAGGGATCGGACGCCAATGCCTACAATGATGTCCATTTGCGACCCGAGACCGGTCTGCTGGTCATGTTTCCTTACTGGCTAGAACATCATGTGGAACCGCACAACAATGATATTCCGCGCATCTCGATCTCCTTTAATGCATTGAGAGGCTAACGACTATCATTATTGCGATGCAACAATCTGCGCAAGAAAATTGGAAAAATCATTGCAGATGCAGACGCCATTCATTATATTTTCAATAGCGAAGTCGTTTTTCAGATACGTGAAGGAGCCTCGTGATGGACGGCGTGTTGTTTGACGGAAAAGGTTACCCGGTGGCCTATCTGGAAGATGATGGCGAACGCATCATCTATTTATGGAGCGGCCATGCCGTTGCGTATTTCGTCGGCGACCGGATTTACGGCTGGAACGGCAACCATATCGGCTGGTATAGCGAAGGCGTGGCCTATGACGTGCGCGGGCAGCGCGTTGGTTCGATCGGCGACAAATGCCCGCGCGCCTTGCAAGTATTGCGGGTCAAGGCAGCCAAACGCGCCCGCCCGCCTAAATTTGCGCGCCTGCCTGAACATCAACGCCCCGACTTTCGGCCCGGCTATAGCGAGCAAAGTTTCGAAGCGTTCCTGAAAGAGGGGGCGGTCGCTTCCGTTGCCGAATCCTAGATTGCCCACTCATCCCGCGGACCGGCTTTCGCCGGTTCCGCAGTCCTTTATGTGCCGACGGTTTCCTTGGCGGATTCAACCATATTGATACCATGCCGTTCGCGGCTGAACATGATCAATGACGCGATCACTACTGCCGTAACCCCAGCGACCAGAACCAGGGCGATACTGTAATTCTTGTCATTGGCCTCGGCAATGCGGGTTTGCAGGTAGAGATTCACTGACGCCAGCAAATTCCCCAACTGATAGACCAATCCAGGGAAGGTCGCGCGAACCTCATCCGGCGATATTTCATTCAAATGGACCGGAATCACGCCCCAGGCACCTTGCACGGATATTTGCATGAGGAATGCGCCTGCCGCCAACATCATCGGATCGCTGGAAAAGGCCCACAATGGCAGCACCGGGAGTGCGATCAGCGCCGCGTAAAAAATTGCTTTGCGTCGGCCGATCTTTTCCGAAATGCCGCCAAAGCAGAGCCCACCGATGATTGCCCCGATGTTCAGGGTAATCACAATCCACGATACGGTATGGGGATCGAAGTGATGCTGTTCGCGCAGAAAAGTTGGATAAACATCTTGCGTGCCGTGGCTGAAGAAATTGAACGCGGTCATCAAAATGATCGAATAAAGCGATAATTTCCAATTCGCCAGCAAGGTTTCGATCAGGCCTTTGCGGGGTTTCTTGGCCATCGCTTCCCATGCCGGTGATTCGGTCACGTTACGCCGGATATAGACCACCAACAACGCGGGAACCACACCAACCCAGAACATGCCACGCCAACCTATGTGTTCATACAATAGCCCGAATACCACGGATGCCAGTAAATAGCCGGTCGGATATCCGGCTTGCAGCAAGCCTGACACGAAGCCGCGCGATTTCGGCGGAATGGTTTCCATCACCAGTGCTGAGCCGACTCCCCATTCGCCCCCCATGGCGATGCCGAACAACGCACGTAATATCAGCAAGGTCATCAACGACGGCGCGAAGCCGGAAGCCAGTTCAAGAATGGAATACAGCAAAATATTGGCCATCATGGTCGGCTTGCGGCCAAATTTATCGGCCAGGCGGCCAAAGATCAACGCGCCGACCGGGCGCATGGCAAGGGTAAGAACCACCGCCACACTGACTTCGGAAATTTCGACATGGAATTCCTTGGCGATGTCCTTGAACACAAACACCATCAGGAAAAAATCGAATGCATCGAGCGTCCATCCCAGGTAGGCGGCAATCGTGACGTTTTTTTGCTCTTGGGTCCAACTCATAGCGTCTCCTCTATTTTTGTAACTGCGTGCATCAAAAAACGGGTGCTAAAAAATGGCGTGACTTGATTTAAGCAATACTCTAAGGCATTTTCGCTTTCAAGGTAATCCGTACTTGTACGGATTAAATCGCATATTGCCTTAAATTAGCATGACCAGCTTAAGGTCGGGCGAATTGGTCACCCGCAAGCTAAGTTGCTGGTAGGTCAGGCTGCCGAATTTCGGATGGTTAAAGGTGCGGTCGCCACCTTCGCGTTCCATCACGTCTTGCTGTCGCCACAGCATCTCGAAATCTTCGCTTTGGGCCCGTAAATCGCCGACAAACGAATGAATCGCCTCCAGTTCCAGATCGGCGCTGGCGTCGGCCCGAAATTCCGCCACCAAACGCTGCGCTCGCACGTCCCAATCCGTTACCAGCTTGCGCGCCCCGGGATCGAGAAACATGAAATGCAGCAAGTTGGGAGGAATGTCATCGCGCCTCAACCACCCGATAAACAGCTCTTCGGCCGGGCGATTCCAGACCAGCACGTCCCATACTTGATCAAGGACATAGGCCGGCGACTGGATCCGATTGACTGCCCTGGTCAATGTTTCGCGCAAAGCCACGCTGCTTTCCTGTTCCGGCGCGTCCGGGTCGCGCAAGCCTGCCAGGTCGAACAGGTATTCGCGCTCGGCCTGGGTCAGCATCAGCACGGTAGCGATCCGTGCCAGCGTGCCGGGGGATACCGCCAATGCACGGCCTTGTTCGATCCAGGTCAACCAGGTTGGACTGATACCGCATAGCGAAGCGACTTCCTCGCGGCGCAAGCCCTTGGCGCGGCGCCGCAGGCCCTCCGGCAGACCCACTTGCGAAGTTGAAAGGCGTTCGCGGTGAGCACGAATGAATTCTCCCAACAATGGGGATTTGGCAGTTGACATCGGAAGTCTAGGGCCTGTTAACATTCAATTTGGGAGTGCGAAGGTGCCGTATGCGTTGCAGGCCTAGGCGCAGCGACGCGACGTAGTGGTACTACGGCAAGGAGCTGTAACGACGGCATGCAACGCATCTCCCAAATTGAATGTTAACAGGCCCTAGGTTATTGCAGTTAGTTTTTATACTAGTATAAGTAATGGTCTTGTACCAGAATAAATGGGAAATTATGATGAGTTTTTCCAACGGAGGACGCAAATGACATCCCACGACGATCAGGTGAATCAGCAATTTGGCCCGGTAGCATCGACTTACTTAACCAGCACTGCGCACGCACAGGGCGCCGATTTGGGCAAACTCGGGCATATCCTGCAAGGGAAATCCACTGCCAATGTGCTCGATCTTGGCTGCGGCGCCGGGCATGTGAGTTTTGCCGTGGCAGCAGCGGTGAATTCGGTGACGGCTTGCGATTTGTCCGGCGAGATGTTGGCGGTGGTTGCCGAGGAAGCGACCCGGCGCGGATTGGCGAATATCGTCACGCGCCAGGGTATGGCCGAAGATTTGCCGTTTCCGTCGCATAGCTTCGATTATGTGTTGACGCGCTTCAGCGCACATCATTGGGCCGATTTGCCGCAAGCATTGGCGGAGATGCGAAGGGTGGTGAAGGACGATGGGCACGTGGTCATCATCGATGTAATGGCGCCGGCCTCGCCCTTGGTGGATACGCATTTGCAATGCATTGAGTTGCTGCGCGATGTTTCCCATGTGCGTAATTATTCATTTGCCGAATGGAGTCGCCAGTTGGTTGCCGCCAACCTGCAGGTCGATGCCAGCGATCAATGGAAATTGCCGCTCGACTTCACGGCATGGGTGACGCGCATGCGCACGCCGGAAGACCGGGTTGCTGTCATTCGTGGATTGTTGCAAGGCGCGCCACGCGAGGTGCGGGACCATTTGGCATTGCAGGCGGACTTTTCCTTCAGCCTCGATGTCGTGATGTTTGAGGCGTCACCGGCGCGCTAGTACAGCACATCGCTAGCATCAGACTTCGGTTTTGCGTTGCGGGAACGCTTTCGACCAGTGCAGGATTTCATATCCCGCTCGCAAACCGTGTACCCAAAATGGATCGGTTTGAAACAAGGCTGTCACCTCTGTCTTGTCATCGGCTTCCACAATCCACAACGCGCCGACCGGATTGGTATCGACTTCTTCGCGCAGCGAGCCGGCCACCAGTATTGCGCCTCGCCGCTGCTCCAGCCATTCGATGTGCGCCGGCAGGAAATTCTTGCGGATGTCGAGCATTGATGGCTTATCGGTAAACCGGATGGCGAACAGCATGGATGTCGTCTTCATGAAAAATTGTAATTGGAAAGACACGATGTGCAATTGGCTAAAGAAGCCATTGCCATGGCATTAATACTGCATGATTAAGTGACAATGCGGATCGTAATATAACATTCCAGGAGTTGACTCATCGATTGCCCTGCTGCGCATATTCTGGAACAATAGAGGCATCCGCATTCTGCCTCTTTTTCCCTCGAATTGTCTTTTGTCTATCGAATCTGCTCCGAAAGACCCGCATGCTGAAGCTCCCGACTCAAGCTGAGATTGACAGTACGCTCAAGGGTTTTGCCATCCCACCTCGCCCCCAGGTGTTGATCAGCTTGAGTGAAGAGATGAACAAGGAAGAACCGGACCTGAAACTGATTGCGCACCAGGTTGGCAGCGACGTCGGTCTTTCCGCTGCGGTGTTGAAAACAGTGAATTCGCCATTTTTCGGCCTCAAAAAGAAAATCAGCTCGGTGACGCAGGCGGTCAGCCTGCTGGGTTTGAAAAGCGTCGATCGCCTGATCACCAGCATTATGTTGAGGGCAAGTTTCGTCAGTGAAAACCGAACGCTCGAGCATTTCTGGGACAGTGCGGAAAAAGCTGCTGGAATAGCTGCCCACATTGCGTCTGCCTTACCGCGAGGGCCGCGCGACGATGCCTATAGCTTTGGATTGTTCCACAATGCCGGCATCCCCATCCTGAATCAACGTTACCCCGACTATATGCATACGCTCAGGATGGCAGCCGAGGTTTGCGACCGTTCCATTACCGAGTTCGAGGATGAGCGCCATGCAGTCAACCATGCAACCTTGGGTTATCTGATTGCCAAAGCCTGGTTTTTGCCGCCCGCTATTTGCGAAGGCATCTTGCGCCACCATGATCCATCGGTGTTCGACGACCGCGATGAAATTTCTCCGCAAGCGCTAACACTGATCGCCATCACCTATCTGGCAGAACATTTGAACGATGAATACCTGTTGCTGGGAGGGCATTCGCAATGGGATCAGATGCGCGAAAAAGTCCTGGGACATCTCGGCTTTCTGGATGCCGAATATCTGAACTTGAAAGAAGAGATAGCCGCATTAAGTTGAGGCGGCCCGAATGTTGGCTTCGAGCCGGTCCTCAAATTACATCCGCAGATTCCTAGAATTCTTCCCAGTTATCGCCGGATGCCGCTTCACTGGCAATGCGTTTGAGTGGCGCGGCAGACGCTTTTTTCGCCGCAATGCGCGGGGTGCCGGCTTTGGCTTTTTCTCGCTTTTCCAAAGTGCCGATTTTCATGCGTTGGGTGACGCTGTGGGCAGTCGCTTCGCGTGCTGCGCTGATCTGCGCCCCGGTTAACTTGAATACGCTAACCAATTCCGCCAAGTGACCGGATTGGTCCTGCAACGATCCCGCGGCGGCCGCCGCTTCTTCCACCAATGCAGCATTCTGCTGGGTGACATCGTCCATCTGGATGATCGCTTTATTGATCTGTTCTATTCCCGTCGTTTGTTCCTGGCTGGCGGCGGTAATTTCGCCCATGATGTCGGTGACACGCCTGATACTGTCGACGATTTCATTCATGGTCACACCGGCTTGATCGACCAGTCTGCTGCCCGCCGCCACTTTTTCAACTGAATCGCCGATCAATGCCTTGATTTCCTTGGCGGCGCTGGCGGAACGCTGTGCCAGGTTGCGAACTTCGGCAGCGACGACGGCAAAGCCCCGGCCTTGCTCGCCGGCGCGCGCTGCCTCGACAGCGGCGTTGAGTGCCAGGATATTGGTCTGAAACGCAATACCGTCGATTACGCTGATGATATCGACAATCTTTTTCGACGATTCATTGATCGATCCCATTGTATTGACGACTTCCGATACGACGCTGCCGCCTTTTATCGCTACTTCCGAAGCAGACAGCGCCATCTGGTTGGCCTGGCGCGCATTGTCGGCATTTTGCTTGACGGTGCTGGTCAACTCTTCCATCGACGATGCGGTCTCTTCCAGCGCGCCTGCCTGTGCTTCAGTACGCGTCGAAAGATCCAGATTGCCACTGGCAATTTGCGCGGTTGCCGTCGCCATCGATTCAGTACCGCTACGGACTTCACCAACGATTCTGGCCAGGCTTTCATTCATTTCACGGAGTGCGCGCAGCAATTTCCCGGTTTCATCAAGGTTCTCGGTGTCGATCTGGCTGGTCAAGTCACCGGCAGCGACGGTTTCAGCGATTTGCAAGGCGTTGAGCAAAGGCACGGTGATTGAGCGGGTGACGAGAAAGGCACCCGCTAGTCCCATAATTAGCGCCACAGCCCCCAGTATGAGCATTTCCATTCGCGCGGTTTCAAAGGTCTGGATACTCTTGATGCCGGCGCCCTCGAATTGCTTTTCCTGGTCGGTGATTTCTTCTCGCAAAATATCGGCCAGGTCATGCATTTCCTTGTAAGTCTCGCCGTAAGCCTGTTTCGTTGCTTCGTCCCTGTTTCCATCCTTTAATAGCGTAAAGACCTTGCCATAGGCAGCCACGTAACGATTGCGGATTTCTTTGGCGTTGGTTATCCTCGCCTTGCCTTCAGTCGTTACCAGCATGGGTTCGATTTTGGCGATCGCATCGTCCAGTGCTGCGGTGTTTGCCTGAAGTCTTTGCATGGCATTGGCAGTTTCCTTTTCATCGGTGGATGCCACCGCCTCGAAAATGCGCGCGATGCTTCCCCTCGCGTTGTCCAAGGCATAATTGGACAGTTTGGCTTTAACCCAATTTTGTTTGACAAGTTGTTCCGTGCCCGCGTTGAGGTCGCCCATCTTGACGATGCCGACTGCCGTTGTCATTGCCAATAGCAGCAACACGATGCCGAATCCGGCGCCAAGACGCGCCCCTATCTTCAGATTGCCTAGTCTCATTTTTTTCCCCTCGATGACATACTTAAGCGATTAGTCCATGAACGTTGGTTTCGATGATTCACAAACGTTATTGCTTTATGTTTTTATTCAATGAGTGTCACCCTATATTGCGCCTATCGCAATAAATATTTGATATCTCTAACCAGTTCGCGAATTTATTGTAATCATGACGCGACAACGGGGGGATTTTTACTGCTGCGGTGCCGCATAAAAGCAAAGCTCATTAAGGGGCAAGACCTGCTCCTTAATGAGTTTGGTTAAGGGGTCCGGCCTGGTATTTTAGGAGACAATCCGGCCATTGAGCGGGTAGGCGGGGTCGTTGTAACCCGGTGTCGACGCGTGGCCTGGATGGACAAGCGTATCAATCATCGCTTCGTCTTCGGGAGTGAAAACATAGTCAAGGGACGGGAAATAATCCTGCCATTGTTGCAAGGTGCGCGGTCCGGCAATGACTGAAGTGACGGTCTGGTTGGCGCGTACCCACGCCGTGGCAAATTGCGCCAGCGTTACGCCTTTATCTGCCACATATTCCTGCAAATGTTGTGCAATTGACAATGATTCACTGCGAAATTCAGTTTCCATGATCCGTTTATCGGCGCGTCCGGCGCGCGTATCTTCGGGGGCGAGAGCGCCGGGGCGATATTTGCCGGTGAGGACGCCGCGCGCAATCGGACTGTACGATGCCACCCCGATGCCGTAGTGCTGGCATGCCGGGAGTATCTCCACTTCCGGCATGCGATTGAGCAGATTGTAATAAGGTTGGCAAACCACCGGCCCCGGCATGCCTAGTTGTGCTGCCACGCGCATGATTTCGGCGATTCGCCAGCCGCGAAAGTTCGACACGCCCCAATAGCGAATCTTACCAGCGCGCAGTAGTTGATCCACCGCACGCATCGGCTCTTCCAGGTCCATGCCGTTGTAGTCCCGGTGCAGGTAGTAGATGTCGATATAGTCGGTTTTCAGCCGCTGCAGGCTTTGTTCGACTTCACGATGCATCCAGCTGCTGGAATAGTGCGCTTCATTGACGCGTTCGGACATTTTGTTGCCGATCTTGGTGGCCAACACCCATTGATCGCGCTGCCCAGCCAGCAAATCGCCGACCATGCGTTCGGATGCGCCGACGCTATAAACATCCGCAGTATCGATAAAATTGACGCCCCGCTCATGGGCGCAGGCAACGATATTGGCCGCTTCCTTGGCGTCGGTCTGGTCAGCAAACATCATGGTGCCCAGGCACAAGGCGGAAACTTTCAAGTTGCTTTTTCCGAGGTTCTTGTAGATCATGTTTTCATCTCTCCAAAAATGGCAATAGTCGCAAGATGTCTTGAATTCACGGTATTGACGCGATGAGCGTGAATGGAAATTTACATTCCTGGCGTCAACTCAAGCAAGTAGCAGTGCGTTAAGCATACAGCAGCACCCCAAATTTGTTTTTAAAGGAAAAAATCATGAAACGCTTACTGACCTTACTCATCGCCGCCGTTTTCGCCACTGTTGGCGTGAGCGCTTTTGCCGCTGACGGCCCTGCGCCACATCATCACAGGCATCATCACCGTCACCATCATCACCATCATGTAGCGGCGCCGATGCCTAGATAAGTCGGCTGAAACCAGTCGGCTGATATTTTGTGGCGGAAATCTCCCGCCACAAAATACACGATGCCAAGCTCTTGGCGCATCAAGAGTCCGGCATGGCGGCTGCCCGCTACGACGCGGTGCCAGGTTTGGCTTACCCTTGCGGTAGCAATGGAGGCAACCCGCGTTGCGTTCGCAAGCGCTGGCAATCCGGATTAGGCGTTCCATCTTCCTGCCAGGCGTCGAATTCACGGCATGGCGTAGGGCGGTTTTGATAAATGGAACAGGAAACGCCGGCTTTGCCGACTTCTCCGTGCAGGGCCACGCAGCGCCCATTACCCGATTCAGTTCCCTTCATGGCAGCGCGGAAATCGTTAACCTTGCTGGTTAGTTCGATCGGCACCCAGCCCCCCGATTCTCCAGCAAGTTCGCCGAAATAAAACGACACGCGGAAATGTGCGCAGCATGCACCGCAAGACAGGCATGGGTTGGTTTCCGGCTCAATATGACTATTGGTCAACAGATTGGCTGTTTCAAATTCTAGTGATTGGCTCATAGTGGAAGAATCATCCCACGTGTGGACGCATTCAACAAGTATGACGGCTAGGCCGGTAAGCATTGAATCATAAAATTCCACAGGCACCACACGGGGAATGGCAATCGTTGACAGTACCTGCTATAAAGCTCAATATTGATTTCAAGCCGGAATACGCTGAAGTCCTGTAGCATCGATTGCACTGAACGCCCCACAACAAACTCTGGTCACGTTCGTTTCCATCCTTCATAAGAGGTTGCCAAATGATGCAAAAATCGCTGTACTCCAAATTGGCCGCCTGTTGCCTGACTATTTTGGCGATCAGCGTTGCACCCGCCGCGCACGCAGCGAACCGGCAAATTGTCTATTTGACCGCAAAATCGGATCTGCCATTTTGGAATACGCTGGGAAAAGGCGTGAAGGAAGTGGTTGAGGCGAATGGCTACGCGTATCGCGAAATGGATAGCAAGCTGAGCGATGCGACACAATTGCAAAACGCAAAGACAGCAATTGCTCAAGGCGTGGCAGGAATCGTGATTTCTCCTACCGACAGCAAATCCGCCACGGAAGTTCTTGATTTGGCATCGAAAGCTGGCGTGCCGGTCGTGATTGCGGATATCGGCACCAACGGCGGCGATTACGTTACCTACGTGAAATCGGACAATTATCGCGGTGCTCACGATATTGGTGCGGAATTAGCCTTGGCATTCAAGGAAAAAGCATGGAGTGCCGAGCCGTATGCGGAGATCACGATATCGCTGGCGCGCAAGAACGGACAGGATCGCACCAACGGTTTTCGGGATGCGATGACCGAGGCCGGCATGACCCGGGACGCCGGGGTGAAGCAAATGGTGAATTATTCAGCCGACGAAACCTTTCAATTTGTGAAGGAAATTTTGACGGCGACACCGAATGTTCGTGGCCTCTTTATCGAAACCGATCAACCGGTTAGCGGCGCCTTGCAAGCGCTCAAGGCTGCGAAAAAGAATGGGGACGTATTAATCGTTTCCTTCGATGCGATGCCGGAAGTCGCTGAATTGTTGAAGGGCGGCGCTCTGGTGGCGGTCGGCATGCAGCAGCCGTATTTGATGGGCAACAAGGCGGCTGAAGCCTTGATAGGCAGTTTGCATGGCACGGCCCAGGCAAAGCAAATCCTGGTTCCTATCCTTGTGGCAACCAATAAAAATATTGAGCAACTGCTTCCAGTCGCAAATAAAACGGTATTTGGCCGTGACGGTAAATGAAAGGGCGCTCAATTATTTTCCAAGAGAGGCACTTCGGCTTTCAACCGCAAGGCAATGGCGAATTAACTGCGATCGCCGTGCTCTTCTCCTTGCTCTTTGCAATTAAGATCCGATGCTGCCGCGTTTAAAAATCAGCCAGCGCCTGGCATTGAGTTATGGCGCGGTCATCCTGCTGTTGATTGCGATGACGTTTCTCGGGATTAATAAACTTCACACCCTGAGCGCGACTACTGACGATGCCTTGAAGGATAAATATCCGAAAACCATCCTCGTCAATCAAGTGATCGCCGATCTCGGCGTCATTGCCCGCGCGATGCGCAATGCATTGATACTGACCAATGCCGATCAAGTACATGAGCAGCTTGCCGATATCAGCAACGCCAGCGATAAAATGGCGGTTGTGCTGGCGGAGCTGGAACATCGGGTAAACGATGCCAAGGGCAAGGATTTGCTGAACCAGATCAGAATCGTGCATTCGGCATACATCGTCAATCAGGACGATTTCATCGGACTGGTCGCTGCGCATAAGATGGGCGAAGCCAAGAATCTGTTGCTGGTCGACTTATACGGCTATCAGAACACCTATTTCGATTTGCTCAATAAGCTCAATCTCGATCAGGGCGATTTGATGGACCAGGCTAGCCGCGAAGTCGGCGAAACCTATCGGACCGCGCGCAATGTCATGTATGCGCTGGTGGCGGTTGCGGCGCTGCTTAGTGTCGCGATTACCTACATAATCAGCCGTTCCTTGCTGCGGCAACTGGGAGGTGAACCGGGATATGCGACAGAAATTGCCCGCAAAATTGCGGCCGGCGACCTGTCTTCCGATATCACCATCGCCGACAGCGACCAGTCCAGCTTGTTGTATGCGATGGGCGGTATGCGCGATAGCCTTGTGGAACGCGGCAATGCCCTGCAAAATGCCAATCGTGAATTGGCTAACACCATCGAAAAACTGGCCGAAACCATTGAGACCTTGAATCGGGCAAAGGAAGACCTGGTCAGCAGTGAAAAGCTGGCCGCATTAGGAGCGCTGGTGGCCGGTATCGCGCATGAGCTTAATACGCCGATCGGCAACAGCATGATGGCGGCCAGCACCTTGTCCGACATCACGCGCAGATTTGCCAAGGATTGCATCGAAGGCATCCGCCGCTCCGATCTGAATTTGTACCTGGAGAGCGTGGCGGAAGCAGGAGAGATCCTGCTGCGCAACCTGAACCGGGCCGGCGACTTGGTGGTGAGCTTCAAGCAGGTGGCGGTTGATCGAGAAACTTCCCAAGGGCGGCGGTTTATGTTGGCCGATGTCGTCGGCGAAATACTGTTGATGCTGCAACCGCGGATCAAGAAAACTCCCTTTGTGATCCTGCAGGATATCCCCAAGGATATTGAAATGGCGAGTTATCCGGGACCGCTCGGCCAAGTCATTATCAACCTCATCAACAATGCGTTGATACATGGTTTCGATCAGCGATCGTCCGGTACGGTGACGGTCGCAGCAAGGAGGCTGAACGGGCGCAATGTCGAGCTAAGCGTAAAAGACGACGGTAACGGTATTGCGCCGGAAAATTTGAAACGAATCTACGATCCGTTTTTCACCACGAAACTGGGCGCCGGCGGTTCTGGACTAGGCTTGCATATTACCTACAATATCGTCACCGGCTTGCTCAGGGGGCGCATCAAGGCAGTCAGCGAAATCAATGGCGGCACCACGTTTACACTGGTGATGCCGCTGGACGTACTCTCCGACGTTGCTGTCGTATAAGTTGTTGTAAAGCGCCATCCTAACTTTTATGCGATGCGCTCAGGCGCGTACCGGCGCCGCCGGGCAACCGCTCCATACCGATTTGGGCGGGATGTTTTCACCCTTCATCACCAATGTCAACGCGCCGAGTTTGGCGTCGTCACCGACTTCGGCGCTGTAGAGCACGGCGCTGCGCGGCCCCATGTAGACCCGCTTGCCGATTTTTACGTGATCGATTTTCATCACGCGGTCTTCAAACAAATGGGTTTGTGGGCAGGTGAGTGCATTCAATTCACTGTAGTCACCAATGCTGACGCAGTCGAACTCGGTGATATCCGTGGTATCCAGGTAAACCCCGCGTCCGATGCGACAACCCAGCAGATTGAATGCCAACGGCAACCACGGCGTGCCGCGCAAGTTGCGCATGAAATTCGGGACCGCTATCCCCTCATACATATTGGTGACGCCTTCCGACAACCAAACGAATGGCGTCCACATTGGTTCAGCACGTTTCTTGTAGCGCCCCAGCAGCAGCCACTTGAAGATGGCGACGAACGCAAAGGTGCCGATGCCGTACCAGAAACCCGCCAGGCTGAGTGCCCAAATCACTTCCAACCAAAGTCCGGCTCCGGCTAGCGGCATCAAGTCCAATACCAGCGTATAGCCGACTGCAATCACGATCGCATGCGGAGCGGCGATCCGAAACGCTTCGACCAGTCCGCGCCCCAACCGACGTAGCGGCGAAGGGCGGAACGTCAGCCATTCAGGATAGCCGCTGGTTTGCTCGCGAGCCGGTAAATTGATGGGCGGCGTACCTAGCCAGGTATCGCCGGTACGCATACGCTCGTTGGCCGGCGCGCGTGAATGCACGCCGATCAACACGTTTTCCGGCAGGGTGGTGCCGTCCGGGATATAGGCGCCGTTGCCGACGAAGCTGCGATGCGAAACCACGGTTGGTTTCATCGTCATCCAGCCGCCATCGATTTCCTCGTCGCCCAACAGCACGGCGTCGGCGATGAAGGTTTCGTCGCCCAGGGTCAGCATATCCGGCACCACGCCCAGTGCGGTCGAAATCTCGGCATCACGTCCGACCTTGGCGCCCAGCAGCCGATACCAGAATGGGGCGTAGACGGTTGCATAGATGCCGTGCAAGACGTTCAAGCTGGATTCCTGGATCTGGCTGACCAGCCATTTACCGCAATAGGTGTTGCTGTGCACCGGCCAGCTGCCGGGTTTCAGACGCGGCAAGACGCTCCAGCGGATGCCGGCGGAAATCAATGCAGTGCATACCACCAGAACCGCGCTGGCGGGGAAAGCCAATAACAAGTAGCGCAACAATTGCGTGGTGATGTCGTCGCCGATCAGCCAAGGCATCGATTCGGTTTCATCGAACCAGTCGATCAACACAAAGCTGGGGAAGACCGGCATGAAAAACAGGATCGCGATCAACAGCACGCCGCAAGCAAAATAAATTGTTTCGCCGGTCAGGCGGCGCTTCGATACGACTGGACGCGGTCGTCGCGCTGCCGCGTCGAATACACCGGCATCGCGGGCCGGCGAACCGGTCCAGATGCGGCCTGCGGGAACCGTCATACCGTCGCTGAGTGCGGATTGTGCTTCCAGATGGCCCCATGCCTGCACAGCGGTGTTGCCTTCGAGGACGGCATAAGAGCCGACACAGCTATTTTCTCCGAGCGCAATCTGACCCAGTCGTAGTTCGCCGTGTTCGACCCGCGCGTTTTCGAAATTGCAGGCATTGCCGACACTGACCTTGTCGGCGATATCGAGCAAGTCGGGCGCCCGCAAGGTCATCGAGCCAATGATGACGTCCTTGCCGATGCGCGCGCCGAGCGCACGCAGCCACCAGACATACAGCGACGATCCGCTCAACAGGTAAGCTGGTGCAGATTCCACCAAACGGTCAGCCAGCCACCAGCGATAATAGGTGACGCCCCAAAGCGGATAGCGGCCCGGCTTCAAGCGACCGGCGATCAGCCATTTACCGCCGATGGCAATCGCGAATTCGATCAGCGTCGCCAACAAGAAAACGCCGACCGATGCTGCCACCGCAACGGGGATCGAATCGGTTGGTTCGCCGGTCAGGAAATGATAGGTGAAAAAAGGAGCCAACCATTGCGCCATGCGCAGTGTGACAAGGCCCGGTATCGCAGCCGCCTGTGCCACGCCGCATGTCCAGCGACGCCAGGCAGAAGGCGGTGTCCAGTTGGTATCGGAGGTCAGCGTCTTTTCTTGGGCCTCTGCCAATCCTTCTGCGATACGGGCAATGACGCGGCGTTGATAAATATCGCGCACGGTAATATGCGCAAAGCGCGGATCGGCACGCAGGGTCGATGCCAGGCGGGCAGCGAAAAAGGAGTGACCGCCGAGATCTGAAAAGAAATCGTCGCTGCGGTGAATCGGCTGGCCGGGAAAGAGGGTTCGCAGTGCTGCAAACAAGGCCTCCTCGGCCGGTGTTTCGGCGATATCGGATTCGCCGCTTTGCTGGACAGCAGCGCTAAGTGGCGTCGCCTTCAAATTCTTGCGGTCGATCTTGCCGGAAGTGAGGCGCGGCATGCTGCTCAGAATTTCGAAGCGGCTCGGGACCATGTAAGGTGGCAGGCGTTCCGCCAGCGCCGTGCGCAATACGCTTGGCGAGGGCTCGGTGCCGCTTTCCGGCACGATGAAACTAACCAGTTGATCAAAGCCGTCGACCGGGCGCAGGATCACGGCCACGGTGCCGATTCCAGGCTGCTGCGCCAACACCGCTTCGATTTCGCCCAGTTCGACGCGAAAGCCGCGGATCTTGACCTGGTCGTCGGCCCGGCCCAGGCATTGCACCTTGCCGTCGACGGCAATGCGTGCCAGGTCGCCGGTGCGATACAGGCGTTGATCGTAAGCGCCACTGGCCCAAGGATTGGAGAGAAATTTTTCGGCGGTGAGGTCGGGGCGGCCGAGATAGCCGGCGGCCAATCCCGGTCCGGTGATGCACAACTCGCCGACTTCTCCGTGTGGCAGCAAAGTCAAGCCGTTCTCGATGGCGGGATCGATGACTAGCAAGCCGTAGTTGGGAAGTGGTCGGCCTATGGTGACTGCCTCACCCGGATGTAACTCCGCCAAGCTGGCCGATACGGTTGCTTCGGTCGGCCCATAGGTATTGAAAATTTGCCGGCCCGGCTGCCACCAGCGATCCACCAGGCTCTCCGGGCAGGCTTCGCCGCCCAGATTGATCAAGCGTAAAGTCGGCACATCTTCAACAAACAGTGCCAGCAGGGTCGGTACAGCGTGCAGCACCGTGACTTGATTTTGCCCCAATGCGTGCGGCAACGCTTCCGGGTCGGCGGTCAGTTCACGCGGTGCAATCCATAAGGTGGCGCCGACCAGATAGCTGATCCAGATTTCCTCGAACGACATGTCGAAGGCGAGTGAGAATCCCTGGTACACGCGGTCGCTCTGCCTCACTCCCAGTACGGCATTTTCGCTGCGCAGGAAATGGCAAATGCTGTTCTGATTGATGACAATGCCCTTGGGCTTGCCGGTTGAGCCGGAGGTGTAAATGACGTAGGCAGGGTCAGTCGGCAAACTGCCGCTGCGCAGCGGCAGCGAAGTGACGTCGGCATTCGTATCCAGCAAGGCTTCAGCGGTCCAGACCGTGAAGCCGGCACCGTCGAGTTGGGGCAGGAATGCGTCGCAACTGACAATTCCTATTGCATTCGCATCCCGCAGGCAAACTGCCAGACGTTCCACCGGGGTATCATCCGCCACCGGCAACCAGGCCGCGCCCGCTTTGGCGATCCCTGCCTGCATAATCAATAAATCGATGCCGCGTGGCAACCACAGGCCGACTATCTTGCCCGGACCGACCCCGGCCGCGGTCAAGCGCGACGCGACCAGGTTTGCCTGCTGATCCAGTTCACGATAGCTGAGTCTGCGCTCTCCGAAAATCAGGGCAATCTGGTCGGGAATGCGAGTGGCGGTTGTTTCCAGTAGATCG
>Ga0302315_10001804_pt1 | contig 21001 bp, 17 predicted proteins | sample III_Palsa_N3_1_FD_200532 | JGI IMG/M metagenome (GOLD analysis project Ga0302315, IMG submission 200532) | Peat permafrost microbial communities from Stordalen Mire near Abisko, Sweden - III_Palsa_N3_1 | ecosystem: Environmental > Terrestrial > Soil > Palsa > Peat permafrost | place: Sweden...
ACCCGGCGCAACAACTGACGCTTGCCACCCGGCCGGAAAGCCACCACCGCAACCCCCATACTATGTTCCTTGATGCGCACCAACGCCCGCACCAGCCTAACCCGGTCTCCCGTCTGCGCAATCGCAATATCATCACAACAATTCTCCCGCTCCTCCCGTAACAAGGAAGACACCCACAACAACCCGGGATTGAAAAAAAACACACATTCCGACAACTGCTGCATCAGGTTCACCAGGTAATCATGACGCCGGATATGCGCCAGCTCATGCAACAACACTGACTCTATCTCGTCCGGCGGCAACTGATTGATCAAACCCAGCGGTATAAAAATAATAGGCTTTAAATGACCCACCACCATTGGCGCTTGCACCAGCCGGGACTCCAACAACCTGATACGTCGCCGGATCTCCAACTGCCCCGCCCAACGCGCAACCAGCTGCACCCACTGCTCCGGCGCTTCCGTGTGACCATGCCGGCTGATCGCATGCACATACCCCCAACCACCTGCCATCCGGACGGCCTTGACCGCAGCCACAACAAACCACGCACACACGATCCATCCCGCATTTGTCTCGCAATACCGACGAAGCATACCCGATCCTGCCGCCAGAGCGTCCGCCACCGCGGTATTCCCCGACTCTCCGGTGCCACCAATTTCCCCCGCCAGGTACAACTCGTATAAAAAGGTCAGCCCACAGGCCGCCAGGAACAAGAACAACAACCCGCCTAGTAACCTGTATCTCACCGCGGCAGCCAATCGCCTCGTCCCGGCTAGGATACACCCTGCCGCAACCGCCAGCACAGCACCCTGCCAAAGAGAATGGATCAATACCCAGCAAATGACCTGTATCATAATTATTTTGCTTTTTTCTCCATATCAGCCAGCAACACTTTCATCTTCTGAAGATCGTCCCGGGATGTCCGCTCATTTCCCAGTAAGGCAATCATCATGCTCTCCACCGACCCCTGATACATCGTGTCGATAAATTTGCTCAGCAAATGCCCCTTCGTACCCCCTTCCTCCAGGACAGCCCGGTAGACATGCTTCATATTCGTCTCATCCCGTTCCAGCATCCCCTTATCCGTCATCATCTGCATCAACTTCAGGGTGGTCGTATATTGCGTCGCCTCCTTACCCTCATTCAACCCATCATGCACCACCCTTACGGTAGAAGGCCCATGCTGCCACAAATACTCCAGCACGGCCAATTCAGACTTCGTCGGCTCGATACCATCCTCGCGGTCCTTTTTGAATTTCTTCATAAAATGAAGGTACGATAAAAAACGTACGTTTGCAATATTAGTTAGAAAATTTTTTTTGCCCTTATTTTTGCCGATGCACTTCACCGCCGTGCCTCCCTCATACCGTTTCTTCTTAACCCTTCTTCTTTGCGGGCTGCTCTCAGCCCCGCACGGATATGCAGCCGGCCTTTCCGCCAACCCATCCGATACGCTCATCTCCGTCCCCGCCTCATCTACCCGCGATCAAGCCCTCGACTACCTTCTTAAAACCAAAATACCCGACTCGAGCGCCTACTGGCCCAATATCAACCGCACCCTGTTTATCGCAAACCTAAAAGCGAATATCATGGCGCCCTTGGCCCTCTACCAGGGCACCAACACTAACTTCTGCGGTTACGCCGCCCTCTCCTACCTTCCCCTGCATGAAGATCCGCTGGGATATACCCGCTTCCTGCTAACCCTCTACTCCGAAGGTCAGGCTACCTGGGGCAGCGCGCATTTCAATCCTTCCCCGTCGGTCCGCCGGGCCGCAGGCACCCTCCGTTTCAAAGGGATCCTCGATATCCGCCCCGCCGATCAACTCTGGTTCCTGGTGCTGGCCGATCATTTCAGAAGCTATCTCAATCTTTTCACCCGTCACTTCCATCCCGGCGCCGAAGATACCTTTTGGGCCGCGGTCAACTACGGTAAATTCAATCGCATGATCCGCGAATTGTTCGGTTACCATGTACAGGCCAAAGGCTCGGACCTCATCCGCCCGGATATTCCGGATCTCTATGACTACCTTACCCAATGCCTCCACACCGGTCTCACTTATCTTTATGTGAACAATACCTATCTCCATAAAAAGAACCATAACAAATTCAAAGGCCGTTTCCCGACTCACTTTATCGTCCTCGACGCTATCCACAAGCTCCCGGACCAACCCGACATGGTGGATATCATCTATTGGGACTACGGCGGTCGTACTCTCCGTCAGGTCAGCCTGCGCTTTCTGAAGAAGATCACCTTCGGCGTCACCGTCTGTATAAAACAATCACTACCTGTCATCCCATGAGACAACCCCATGTATACCACCTCTTCCTCTTCGCCATCCTGGTCTCTGCAGCCTCCTGCACCAGCCTCAACATCACGAACTACTATCACAAACACCGGCAGACCCTGGACGGCATGCAACAGGTCTACCTCGATGCCTACAACACCAAACCCTTCTCTATCGAATTTACCGACCGCCCCTTTGACCACGTGTCGCTCGAACTATCGACGGACACCCTCACCTATATTTATGAATTCGCTGTCGGTGAACCTCGCCTGCAGGATACACTACTCAAATACGGTTACAATCCCGCCCCTATCAATACCCTGATTAAGAATATGCGCTCGATGGAATGCACCTGGATCAACCACCTCGACTATTATGCAGACGAGACCCGGCACTCTCTGATCTATATCTCCCTCTGGCCAAAAACCTTCGACCTTCCCTTCGTCAACAAAAAATATTATATCCTCACTTATTTCTCCCAACCGCAATACTTCGACGCCGACGGCAACCTCATGACCGGCCGCAGGCTCCGCCGCATCCGCAAGATTAACGGCGAAACATTCAGAAAAATCAATAATAAAGTGTGCTACACGGTCTCCGCTCAGTTCAGGTAATATCCATTAACTATGGCAAATTCGCCACAATTAAAGTCCTCGCTGTCTAACTCCTCAAATCCACAACCACATTGATCGTCAACGCCACGATCACCGTATTGAAAAGGAAGGAAATTAACCCATGTACCAGCGCCACGCGGCGGATGTGGCGGGAAGAGATCTCGATGTCCGAAACCTGGAACGTCATCCCGATCACAAAAGCAAAATACGCGAAGTCAATATAGTCCGGCCATAGCTCATTCGGAATTTGCAACCCCACCGTATGCGGATCGGGGTCCAGCGGATGATCGCCATAATACATCAAGGCATACCGGTACGTGAATATCGTATGCAGCAGGAACCAACTGCAGATCACTCCGGAAATATAAATAAAGGTTTCAACTCTCTTTCCCAGCAGCCAGTCCTTGTTGCCCAGCAACAGCATGATCCCCACCAGGCTCCCGATCGTGGCCGCCAGCACGATGCCGAAAACGACGATCCTACCCGCATCTTCCTGCTTGGCCAGCACCCGTATCTGCCTCGGCCGCATGCTCAGAAAGATAAATCCACTGAATACCATCATGCTGATGCTGAAGCAATCCCAGCCAATCATGACCCTCGTCATACTCTCCATCTTGATAGGCATCAAAGCTGCAGAAATAATCGTGGCAACCGCAAGACTAATGATCAGCTTATAGATGGAAGGTAGCCGGTGCAACCAGCTGGGACAATTAATATAATCCGCCATACTGCAATTTAATCCCTTGCACCAACTAAGCAAAATAAAAAGCACCCACGCCACGCCCGCCGCACCACACCCTGCCTCCCCTATTGCAGCAAACCCTTGGTATATGCATACCGTACAAGCCCGGCCAGGTTACTGGCGCCTGTCTTGTGCATCATATTCTTGCGATGGGTCTCTACCGTACGGTAACTGATATTCAGCCGTGCAGCAATCTCTTCGTTCGTAAATTCCTTCGACAGCAACCCCAGGATCTCAATTTCCCGCTGCGTCAACGTCACTTTATCAACCCCTTCTTCTTTAAGCGGCCTGCCCGTTAACGCATAATCATTCAGAATACTGGCCTGGACCTCATCACTGAAATAATAGCCATTGCCTGCTACTTTTTTGATGGCGCTCACCAATTCCTGCCGGGTGGAATTCTTCAGGAGATAGCCGGCCACCCCGATCTGCAAGAGCCGGTTGATGATCTCCCTCTCCCCATAAGTCGTTAGGATGATGATCTTGACCTCCGGCCTTTCTTCCCTGATCAACCGGGCCGTTTCGATCCCATCCAATTCCGGCATATTGATGTCCAGCAGACAAATATCATAGCTATCCCTGCGGATAAGGTCCAGCACCTGCCTGCCGTTATAGGCAGTCGCCCCGATCGAAAAAGTAGGCTCCCCCTGCAGGAGCGCCACCAGGCCATCCAGCACCACTTTATGATCGTCCGCAATCAGCAATTTTATGGTAGTGTCAATAGTCATCGTCAGTCATCGCCCCGCCAGCAGCGTCAGCATCGTCAGTCATCGCCGCATCATCAACACGGTATCTCAATCAGCACTGTCGTTCCCGCCCCCACTTTCGAATCGATATCCAGGACCCCCTTCAGGTACTTTACCCGGGATAAGATATTCCCCAGCCCCATCCCCTTCACCTGATCGATCGACCCCCGTCCGTCAAATCCGGTCCCATCGTCTTCTACGACCAGGTTAATATAGTCGGGATAACGGATCATCTGAACCGTCAGCAACGTAGCACGGGAGTGCTTGATCACATTATTGATCAGCTCCAGCAAGATACGGTAGATACTGATCTCCAATTCCTCGCTCAACCTCCCTTCAAAACCGTAGACACTGTAATTGATGGTCATCCCCGAAGGCGTGGCCAGAGTATCCAGCAAACCCTTTACTGCCGCCGACAACCCTATCTTGGACAGCCCGGCAGGCATGATATTATGAGCAATATTTCGCATTTCGGTAGAGACCTCATCCAGTAATTTTAGACTGGATCGGTATTTCTGCGACTGTTCAGCCGTAAAAGGCACCTTGTCCCCGTCCAGACCGGATAGGTTCAGCTTGGCAGCCGACAACATCGACCCCAGCGTGTCATGAATATCCTGGGCGATCCGTTTCCGCTCGTTTTCCTGCGCCATGATAACAGCACCGAAAAGATCACTCCGCTGACGGTTTAGCTTTACTTCATAATCCGCCCGCTGCTTCAACTGTCGCCTGCTATACAGCAGCAGGATAAAGGCAATCAGGGAAATGGAAGAGAAAATCAGGATATTCTTCAGCAGGTTCTGTCTGGCCAGTTGCTCTTTCTGCAGCGCGATCTCTTTATCCTTCTTATCTGCAGCATAGTGCTCATGGATCTCTTCGATCTCCATCCGGCTCTTCTCATTGCTCACCGAATCCTTTAACCCCGAATATAGATTGTAATAAAAATAGGCACTGTCATACCGATGTTGCAAGGCATAAATGTCGGCCAATGTATGCCAGGCATCCAGCATATCTTCACGATGGAGGATGCTCCTTGCAATCAGCAGCCCCTGCCGGGTCATATGCACCGCACTGTCATTCTCAGCCAGGTCTTTATAAATGTCACCCGCGTTAATGTAATAGCTGGCCCTGTCATATTCATTATACCGCGTCGTCTCGATATCCTTCAGCGTCATGATCGCATACTCGAGCGCTTTGCCATAAACCTGCATGTCCTTATATACCTGGCTGATCTTATAGTCAGTGTGTACCACCCTCTCCGTATCCTCCAGTTGACCATATAATTGGTAGGCTTTGAAAAGCGACGACAGCGCTTCCCCATAATGACCCTTGGCGACACCAATATCCCCGATATTCGTATAGGCATCGGCCATCAATGATTTGTCCTTTACCTTCTCCGCCAAGGTCAGGTATAAAGAATAATAGACCTCCGATTCGCTGATATTTCCCTGCCTGTAATAAATGAAGCCTATCGTATTATACGACATCGCCATCTGCACGGAATCACGATGATCCTCCGCCACCGCCAGCTTTTGTAAGACCACTTCCATGGCGCCCGGGTAATCGCCAAGATAAAAATAGACATTCAGGATCGCCGCATAAACTCCGAGTATCTCGTGGTAAGGATGATGCTCTGACTCATCCAGGACTAACGCCCGCCGGTAAAAGGCCAGCGCCGCAGAATAATCTCTTTTGACTTCCTGAAAGTACATAGCCGAATCAATCAAAGCATCCCTCCCACCCCTCGGCTTCTGTGAAAACAAAATATTCCTGCCGGTCAGGAGCCAACAAAGGCACAAACAAATTTTAATCCGGCTTCGGTATGGCATTAGAGGGGTGTGATGTCTTCCCAAATTAATAAAAAATATCATGTGCTCCTACCAGCCCCCGGTCATAATTACTAAAAGCTTATTTTTACCCAAACTGCACAATATGCACCGCTTCTCCCGGCTACTGTTCACCATGATCATCGGCATTGTTACGGCTTCCTCCGCGTCTGCCCAGGCTTATAACCCGGTCATCGACGTTCAGCACTATGATTTCTCCATCGCGCTCAATGATGATAACAACAGCATCCGTGGTACCGCCATCGTCACCTTGTCGTTCAGCCAGCCCGCGGCTCAGTTCGCACTGGATCTGACGGCAAAGAACACCACCGGTAAGGGCATGACAGTGCTGTCAGTCAGCGAGGACCGCCGGCCCATAACCTTTACGCAGGATAGCACCCATCTGGTCCTCCAGACCGGCGGAGTACCGGGCAGCCGGCACAACTACACCATCCGGTACGAAGGCATCCCCGCGGACGGCCTCATCATTTCTAATAATAAATTCGGCAAGCGCGGCTTCTTCGGTGACAACTGGCCCAATCGCGCCCACAACTGGCTGCCTTGCGTCGACCATCCTTCCGATAAAGCCACCCTCGACTTCCGCATCACCGCCCCCGATCATTACAAGGTCGTGGCCAACGGCGCCCTGCAGGAAGAAAAAGATCTTCCCAATCACTTTAGGCTCACCCACTGGAAAGAATCCGTGCCGCTCGCACCCAAGATCATGGTCATCGGCGTCGCAGACTTCGCTGTCGACCATCCCGGTGACGCCATGGGCGTTCCGGTCTGGAACTATGTCTACCAGGAAAATAAAGAGGTAGGGTTCCGCAGTTATGCCGTCGCCTTACAGATACTTCCCTTCTATATCACCCATATCGGCCCCTATCCTTTCGAGAAAGAAGGCAACGTGCAATCCAAAACCCGCTTCGGTGGACTGGAGAATGCCAGCGCCATATTCTATTTCGAAAATTCAGTCTCCTCCCCCGGCGTGGAATCGCTGATGGCCCATGAGATCGCTCACCAATGGTTCGGTGACGCCGCCACAGAGACCCAATGGCAACACCTCTGGCTCAGCGAAGGCTTTGCCACTTACATGACCCATTGTTACCTGGAAAACAAATACGGCGCCGATACCCTCCGAAAAGGGATGAAGGCAGACCGGGCAAAAGTCATCGCCTTCGAGAAACACCGGTTCACGCCCGTTGTCGACAGCAGCATCAAGGAGGATTATATGGAACTGCTCAACCCCAACAGCTACGAAAAGGGTGGATGGGTACTCCATATGTTGCGCCGTCGCGTCGGCGACGACCTCTTCTGGAAAGGCATCTCCACCTATTATACGACCTATCGTGACAAGAACGCCAGTAGCGCGGACTTCGAAAAGGTGATCGAAAAAGTCACCGGCCAGGACCTGCAGGCATTCTTCGCGCAATGGCTGTTCACGCCGGGACACCCGCATATCCACATCGACTGGAAATATGATTCGGACAAGAAGGCACTCATCATCGACTTTACCCAAACCCAGGAGCATCTTTTTGACTTTCCCCTGGAATACACCACCGACGGGGTCCTCCACAGCGTGGATATTCACGATAAAACCACCCATGTCGAACTGCCCTTGCCGGAAAAACCTACCCACCTCGTGCCAGACCCGAACGTCAACCTCTTGGCCTCATTTGAATAGCCATCAGACGGCGTCCGATAACGACGAAAAGGTAAAATCCCTCACCTTCATCGGCGGCACCAGGTAGCTCCGGTACGACTCGACACTAATACTTCGCTCCGGCTTGCCCAGTGACTCCACATTGTTCAGCATGATCACCGGGCTCTCGTTGAACCGGAAGTTCTTCACCGGGAATTTGATCTCTCCATTCTCGATATAGAACGTACCGTCACGGGTAAGACCCGTCAATAACAACGTCTGCGGATCAACCATCCGGATATACCACAACCTCGATACCAGCACACCCTTCTCGGTGCTCTTGATCATATCCTCTATCGACTCCGTACCTCCCGCCATAATGATATTGCCCGGGCCCGGCACCGGATCTACATTTTTCTTTTGCGCCCAGTAACGGGAATAGCTCAGGTTCTTCACCACCCCATTTTCGATCCAGCTCCGCTTGCCCATCGGTTGCCCTTCCCGGTTCCAGGTGGAAGAAGGCAGCTCAGCATTGAATGGATCGGAATAAATATTGACCTTGGGGTCCATCAACTGCTCACCCAACCGGTTGCCGCCACCTGGTTTGCTCATAAAACTCCTCCCTTCATCGGCATTCCTCGCGTCCAGTCCAAAGAACATATTCTCCAGCATATAGGCTACCGCCACCGGTTCCAATATCACTGTATATTTTCCCGGCTCGATAGCCTTCGCCCCGATACTGCCGTTGGCCTTCGTCGTGGCAACCTTCGTGGCACTATAAGTATCCAGCTTCGTGACATCATTGAAACCACGGGCCGCATAACCCGAGCCCGTCCCTTCTTCATTGCGGGTAGTGATGGTAAAGATGACATCCGTGTCTTTGTTGTAAGCAAAAAGACCCTTGGAATTCGCAATGGATTCGAACGATGTGGTATTCTCCAGATAGCCCGCTGCCTGCAGCTTCGCATCCTTGGATACCTGGATGCTCTTGCCCACGGCTTCCGCCCGCGTATCCGGAGTGATGTCAGCCGTAGCCTGTACATAGGTGATCGATTCCGCAAAGGTCTGCGGGCCTAGCAACGGCATATGCTCCGGATTTTCCGGCGCCAGTTGCGCCAGTTCTTCCGACCGCCGCACCACCTTCTCCAGCGAAGCATCATCGAACTCGTCGATGGTCGCCGTGCCTGTCTTCTTTCCATAACTGCTGCTGACCGCTAACCTCAGCTGACCTATCTCTCCCGCCGTAGAAACGGAATTGCGCGCATACCGGATATTGCCGCTCTCCGACCCAGTCAACCCCACCTCACACTCATCCGCTTTGGAATAGCTCAACACCTTTTGTAATAATTTCTGTGCTTGTTCTTTGCTGTAAATTGACATATAATAATTTGAAAATTATCCAATCTTTCTTGCCGTATTGATGACATTGACACCGTTGAACCGGGACGTAGCCGCGCCATGCGATACCGCATTCGACTGCGCCGGCTGACCCTTCCCGTCATTGAAGGCGCCCCCGAGCCGGTAATCCCGCTCGTCCGCAACCGCCACCAGTGAATTCCAGAACTCCTGGTTGATGGCCTGGTAGGCGACGTCTTTCAACATGCCCACGATCTTGCCGTCTTCGATCTCATAGAACAGCTGCCCGCCGAACTGAAAATTGTACCGCTGCTGATCGATCGAAAAACTTCCGTCCCCGATGATATAAATACCCTTCTTGACATCTTTGATGATATCATCCACACTCAACGGACTCTTACCAGGCATCAGCGAGACATTCGGCATCCGCTGAAATTGCACGTCTGCCCAGCTCTGCGAGTAACAACAGCCCTGTGAATGTTGCAGTCCCAGGATATGCGCCTGATCACGGATCGCCTGAAAATTTACCAGCACCCCGTCTTTGACCAGTTCCCATTCTCCGCACTTGACGCCTTCATCATCATACCCAACCGCGCCCAGGCTGCCGGGCTGCAATTTGTCGGCATGGATATTCATCAGCTTGCTGCCATAGTGGAAATTGCCCGACCTTAATTTGTCCAGGTTTAAAAAGCTCGTCCCTGCAAAATTGGCCTCATACCCCAACACCCGGTCCAGTTCCGTCGGATGCGCCACGGACTCATGAATGGTCAGCCAAAGGTGAGAAGGGTCCAGCACGAGGTCATATTTGCCCGCTTCAACGCTCTTGGCAGTTATTTTCTGGGCCACATCAGCCGTCGCATTCTTCACATCCTCGAGCATATCATACCGGTCCTTGTAACGGGTGACGATGCCCTGTACCTTGTTCTCCGGCCCACAAGTCAGGTATTCATACCCCATGCCTACGGGCGAGCTTAGCGATCGCCGGGTCTGGAACTTACCCGAGGCCTTATCGATCTTCGTCACATTGAAGTTGGGATAGATCCGGTGAATGTCCTGGTCGATATAAGACCCATCCGTAGAAGCAAAATATTTCTGCTCGTCGATAGCCAGGATAGCGGAATTGATGAAGCTCGCACCCCCCGACATGGCTATACCGTTTACGCTCAGCAGCAGGTCGATCTTTTCTTTCAGTGGTACCTCAAACGTATTCCTGACAATCGGTGTCTTCCAGCTGACTTCCCCATATCCCTTTTGCGGCGCCAACTGCACAGGCTCGGAGATGATCTTCGCATTGGCCTTGGCTACCGCTACCGCCTTTGCCGCCGTCTTCGCCATTCCGTCAGGCGTAACGTCATTGGTAGCGGCAAATCCCCAACTGCCATTGGCGATGACACGGATGCCGACACCGAAGGATTCAGTATTGGCAATATTCTGCACCCTGTTCTCACGCGTGGTAACAAACTGGTTGAGGTATCTGCCTATACGCACATCCGCATAAGTGGCGCCTGCTGACTTCGCGGTATTCAGTGCCGCATCCGCCAGCTGCTTTTTGGCTGCTACATCCATGCCGACCTGCAACGCTTCCGAAGGATCGATCATCCGGGTGCCGAAAGGCAGCCTCGGTAACGCCATGGACCCCAGTCCCATGCCGGCCATCTGAAGGAAATTTTTTCTATTCATGTTTGTAATTTACTACTCATCCGGGCTATTTTTTTCTCCACCCATAAAAAAAAGACACTTAATAAAAAAAGAGTATAAGCCCAGTAAGGCGGCAGCACCACTGCTTCCCTCAAGCCGGCTTTATTTCCGGATCTGCCGCCGGCCCCGCTTTCAGCTCCATCCCCACTCCCCGCCTTCCGCCCATAAAGGGCCGCCCATGCCGTCCGTGGCCATACATATAACCAGGCAGTATCCCCTTGCAGCGTACGGACCACCTGCCATCCTGCCGCCGTCGGCCAGTAAATTCCCCGCCACCGAAAAGGCAACATTTCCTCTTGCGCCAGATATATATTCACCGGATTACCACCCTCCTCGCCGATCAACCCCTGCGGCGCCGCAGCCCCTGTCTGCACCACGGCAGCCACCGGCTCTCCTACCCTGGGCAGCGCAGGTTGCAGTTGCCATTCTTCCCCCGGCTCCTTCTCCCGGCTGACTCGCCGTAATATAGCCGACCAATAGGCGGCATATGCCTGCCGCTGTCCCTTCATCATCTGTGCGTAAGTGGCATTCAGCGTCGTGAACACCACCTTACCCGATCCATATAGCCGGCCGGCTACCGCGGCCCGTTTCGACGAATCCCTGGCGAATATTCGCAGCCCCAACCTTCCCCACCCCATACCCGCACCTGCCGGGTCCGCACTATCAAGCCTGATGATCAACCCCAAACCCTTCTCTTCCACCTGACGCCGCAAAACCGCCATTCCCGGACTACCAGCGACAGGAATCGCCGACGAATCCGCAATGACCACATCGAACCCATCCAGCAGCCCGGGCGTCAACATATCTAATGATCGGGGCGCCATATTCGCAAACGAAGATTGATAGTTATTTTTACTCACCGCCGTCCGGCTGGCTACCTGCTGCCCGTCGGATGCCAGCCAATTCACAAAAAAAGTATTCTCAAAATCCGGTGCAGCAGCCAGGATCAATATTTTTAAAGGCTTCCCTGTTTCAACCTGCACCGGGATGTCTTCTCTTTCCAGCGTATCGGCCCCCAAAACAGCAACCAACTGATACACCGCCCTGCCGGTCTGCGCCGGCACTGTACCCAAAGTAAAGTCGCTGTCGCTTATCACCGAATCCATCACACCCCCCAATCCCATCAGCAGCACCTTCACTCGCGTCGGCCGCCCGCCCTCCGCCCATTTCCCCTGCACCTGCAGTCTATCCCCCTTCATCAACCGCCGCTCCCAATCCACCGCCACTATCCCTCTCGGTGATGGTCCCGGAGGCAACGCCGCTACCGGCGCCTTCACCACCCGGTAATAATGTATCGGCACCACCAGGCCCGCCAACGCTGCTACCGCCAGCACGGTAGCCACCACCCTCCCGGCCAGACGAGACCTGTCCGGCCTCAGGCACTCCTTCCAAAGAAGAAAGACCAACAGCAACACGCAAACGCCGATCTCGATATAAGTCAGTGGCATCATGGTTTTCCGGCAGGATCGTTTAAATGACGAAAATAAAGTTGTGACAACCCCCCATCAGCCGGTCTCTGCTCCGTAGCCGGCAGCGCCTCCGCCACCGGCAGTAATTCCCGGATAGCCCGCTCGATCACCGAAATATCGCCGCCCGCCCGTAACGCCTGGTAAGCGCCAAGATATTCCCCCGGTCTTGCCGCTGCCTCCCTACCCAACCTTCGCAATGCCTGCTGCAATAACGCTCTGTCCACATCACTCATCTCTACCCGCCCGGACCGCCGGGCCTCCAGCAATGCCAACACCATCCGCAGCACCTCCGTTTCTGTCAGCTCGCTCGCAACAGCTGTTTTTTGCACCGCCGTCTGAATGCCGGCCAATTCACCCGTCAACCGCTTCGCAGGGTTCAACGGGGTGGTCCGCGCGCCTGTCTTCGCCACGAAGCTGCGTGATTGCTGTTGCAGGTCCTTCAGCAGGCGCAATGCTTTATAGGCAAAGGGCAACGCCGCCTGCGGTTGGAAAGTGCGCAATTGCAGCTCGGCCTTCCACATTTCGTTCAGCGTAGACTTCAGTTGTTGCTTGACGGCTGGCTCGAAAAAGGTAGCGTCTTCTGCGTTATCATGCTTGTCCGTATAGGCATCCAATATCTTGGTAGCATCCCCAAAAGCGCCAAATGTCGCCGTATCTCCCGGAGTACCCCCCGGCTCGCCTTCTTCCGCCTCCTCCCCGAGGAATTTCCCATACCGCAGCCGCAACAGCTTCTGATCGATTCCAAGGTCGTTGCTTCGTTGCTGGAATGCCGCTACCGCAAGGGTATCCTTTTCCTTCAACAACTGTTCTGCCTCAATGATGATCTGCCGCTCACTCCGGAAATACTCCGGCTTGACATCCGTCCCCATCGTCATCCCTTCCAGGCTCATCAGTTGTGCCGTATCAGTCAGTGAAATAATATACATCTCTGTCCGGCTCTCCTGTCCCCGGTTGTCTCTCGCCCGGCAATAAAAATACAGCTCATCACCCGGCTGAAGGCCCAGGGCCTTCAGGTCTAGCGTCTTCGATAGCTCGTAGAAAGGCTGATCGCCCGTGAACGTCTGGCCCCACCGGATCTCCTGCTCCTTGAATTTGACAGCCTCGCCCTTCCCGCTGGACACGGTCGCCATCACCGTAGCATCGCTGATGCCATAATCGTCCTTCAACTTCACCCTCAAAGGAATGGTAGTTGGTTCCCCATAGTCTACTACGGTATAAGGCTTCGGTGTCAGTATAACAACCTGCGGTGGTCCATCGGTCCGCACTTCCAGCTTATACAACTCGGATAGCTGCATCCCTGTCCTAACCTGGTAAAAGCCCGATCGGACGGCTGGCTGCGTCAATCGCCACAGCGTACGCTCTGCATTGGCAGCCCGCAACAAGACCCTCGCCGTATCATTAAAGATGAATTGCATGGTATCAACGGCAGCTGTAGTCGCTACCTCCCAGCTTAACACCGCACCCTCTTCCACCTGTAAAGCAAATCCCGACTGGCTGCGTACCGGCCTGCCTGTATAGGCCGGCGGAGTAATGCGGATGCTGACAGCCCGGATGCCCGGCGCCGCCTTTTCACTCACCCCTCCCCTCACCTCAACGACTGCAGCAGTCACCGCGGACCGCCTGTGCCCGCCCATGGCCCCAATGCCCGCCCCCAACAGCACCGCCAGTACTAACAGTCCCGTCCCAACAACCAGCTTTTGACGCAAAGGGCGCGGGGCCCTTATCCGGGCAAGCTTTTCAGCCGTTCGCGTCGCCTGTAATTTTTCCAGCGGTCCCAGCTCCGCCATACCACGCAACAATAGTCCACAACTCTCTTCCAGCTCCGGCAGTATCCTGTCGAGGTAACGGGCTGTATCGGCCATGGTTATCCGCCAGTAGGGCGACAGCGCCAGCGAGATGACCAGGCACAGCAAAACTGCCGGGCCTCCGGCCCATAACGGCCACCCTAAGCCGGCATGCAAAACCGCGGTCAGCAAAACGCCCCCGGCTAGCGCCAGCAGCAGGCAATAGACGAAACCACCCGCCTTCCACCGCCTTTGCAGCCTATGAAGTCTTTCTTTTCCCATGTGACACCACGCGCTCTATAATGAATAATAACAATATCAACCACCACACCGCCGGCGCCAGGTTAATACCCGGATCAACCGCCGCCTTACTTCCGCCCGGCAAGCCCGCATCCCGCCCCTGGCCCCCATGCGCCGGCAGGATCTGCGCCGGATCAATCACCCGACGGTCCTCCGCCACATCAGTATCTTCTCCATATAATAACTTCTCCATCACAACCGGCAACGATCCTTTCCAGACCGTCTCATTCCAATCCGCATCAAAAACCGCCCGGGCAAAAGGACCCGCCGGCGCCCACCCTGTCTCTACCACATCTATCCTTCGCCGCGTATACTGCTGTAAAGCCCGCAGCGCCGCCTCTACATATCGCCCATCCTGCCGATAGGCAGGATCTGTACACACCGCCACCCGCAGGACCGAAGTATCTATGGCCACCGGCGGCCGATGGTCGATCGCCACGGTCTCTCCGCTATAATTAGTGCCTGTACTACGGCTCAATCCCCTTAATATCCGCACGCTATCCGGCCCCAACAACCATACCGCCCTGATCCAGTGACGCACAGAATCCGCTGGCGTATAGGTATCCCAGTGAACCTCCCTGTCTGTCGACGGCCGCTCACCGGAAAATCGCGCCGCAAGCCCCGTCGTCACCATAAAAAAAGGCACCCCTGCAGGCGCTGTGCTGTCCGCCGCCCTGAATCCGTTCCAGTAATTTTCGCTATCGCTTATCACATGTCGTTCCCAACCTGCTTTCACCAATGAGTCAACCTTAATGCCTTCCTCCCCTACAATGACCCATCCCTTTTTTCGATCCGCCCTCCCTACCCAGTAAGGCCCCGCCAGCAAAATCGCCAGCAAAACCAGCAACAGGCAGCGCAGCAACAACAGCAGCCACTGTGACAGCCGCCGGCTCCAGGCCATCCGCTGCGACGCCCCCGTTAATAAGGAAATGCTCCCGATCCGCAACACCTTTCCACGCCGGTCATTCCAGAAATGCAGGATCACCGGCGCCGCTATCGCAGCCATCGCCCCCAGCCAGGCAGGTTGTAATACATGTATCAATGCTATCCTGTGATTTGCTGTCTTTGTTTGAGATAATCCCGTAGCGCCTGGTCCATTGGCTGATCGAGCCGCATCAGCTGGTAGACGATATTTTTGTCCAGCAGCCGCATCCGCACATCCGCCAACCAGGCCCGCATCCGCTCCATATAGTCAATATCCTTCCCGCCGTTGACCGCCAGCCGCTCACCGGTCTCCAGATCCTCCACTTCCGAATAACCGCCAAAGTCTTTCTCCAGCTCATTTCTCGCCATGACATGAAAGACAATGATCTCGTGGCCCAATGCAGCCAGCATTTCCAGCAGCCGGCTGACCTCCCCGTCCCGTTCATACAGATCGGTAATAAAGATCAGCAGCTCCCTTTTCTGCTCGCCTAAAAAAATATGTTTGTAGTGGATGGGGTTACCAACCTTCCCTCCCGCCTCTATTCCTTCTAACTGGTGGAAGAATCGCGCCATGTGCTGCGCGTCCTTCCGCGCCGGTAGTGTATGGACGGTCCCCTCCCGGAATATATAGAGGCCGACCGAATCACCCTGCGTAAATGCCAGCCAGCCCAACGCCGCCGCCAGGTGGCGGGCATACCCCATCTTGGTATACGCCCCGTCGCGATGATCCATGGAAAGACTGGCGTCGACCAGCAGCCGGACCGAAATGCTCGTCTCGATCTCGGACTCCCGGATATAATAACGGTCGGAGCGGGCATACCGCTTCCAATCCAGCCAGCGCAGATCATCCCCGGGCTGATAGCTGCGATACTGGCTGAACTCCAGCCCCGGTCCCTTCACCTTGCTCTTGTTGATACCATTCATAAAACCGTCGATCGTCTGGCGCGCCGCCAGCGACAGGTCCTTAATGGCCATTAAAATATGGTGATCGGGTATCATTTCAATAACCCCGAAGGCCGGTCAATGGTCTTGATCAGGAAAGCTGTCACATCGTCGGGATGGATATCCTCAGCCTCGGCCTTGAAGTTCATCAGGATGCGGTGCCGCAGCACCGGGTTGGCCATCGTATGGATATCTTCCATCGTCACGGCATATCGCTGATGGAACAAAGCCCTGGCCTTCGCCGTGAGGATCAGCGCCTGCCCCGCCCGCGGGCCCGCTCCCCAGCGTACCCATTCCTTCACATAAGAATGCGGGGTGGTATCAGGCCTGGTCGCCCGGATGATAGCTGCAACATAACGTATCATATCTTCACTGATGCTGACCTCTCGCACCAGCCCCTGCAGACGCTTGATCTCTTCCCCTCCGATGATGGGATGAACCACCGGCTTTCGGGCGCCTGTCGTATGACTGAGGATCATTGTCTCCTCCTCCGCACTGGGATAACCGATCCGGATATACAGCAGGAACCGGTCCAGCTGCGCCTCGGGCAAGGGGTAGGTACCGGCCTGTTCAATGGGGTTCTGCGTGGCCAGGATAAAGAAGGGCCGGTCCAGTGGATACGTCTGACCGCCATAGGTGATCTCGAACTCCTGCATCGCCTCCAGCAACGCCGACTGCGTCTTGGGCGGAGTCCGGTTGATCTCATCTGCCAGCACGATATTGGCAAATAAGGGGCCCTTGTTGAATTTGAAGAAACGCCGCCCTGTCGTATGGTCTTCTTCCAGGATCTCCGTGCCCAGGATATCCGTCGGCATCAGGTCCGGGGTGAACTGGATGCGGCGGAAAGAAAGGTCCAGCGCCTGTGACAGGGTCCTTACCATCAGTGTCTTGGCAAGGCCCGGCACCCCTTCCAGCAGACAGTGGCCACCCGCCAGGAGGGCCACCAATATTTCTTCAATAATATCCTCCTGGCCGACAATGACCTTACGGATCTCTTTTTTCAGTTGCGATAGTTTTCCCAAAAGTGACTGTACTTCGCTTTCGACGATTTCCAAACTCGATCAGTTTTAGATGTATTAAATATTTTCTCTCAGGCTGTTGACCGGATTGACGCGGGCAGCACGCAATCCTTGCCACCCGACCGTCAAAAATGTAATGGCAATCGCAAGCAATCCCGCTAGTATAAAGATCCACCCGCTGAGCGGGATATGGTAGGCAAAATCATCCAGCCACTTGTTCATCAGCCATGCAGCCAGCGGCGACGCAATGAGCAGCGCAATGATCACCAGACGTAAAAAATCCCTGAGCAACAGCATGATCAACCCCGGAACAGTAGCGCCCAGCACTTTGCGGATACCGATCTCCCGCGTCCGCTGAACGGCCATGAATGAAGCCAGCCCAAACAAACCAATACAGGAAATAAAGACAGCAATGATAGCAAAATAGCCGACCAGTTTACTCAGGTTCTCCTGAGCTTTGTATAACCCATTGATATTTTCATCGAGGAAACTGTATTCAAAGACCCGCTCGGGAAAGTATCGGTCCCATAGCCGCTGAATGGCGGTCAGCGTGGCCGGAACATGGTCAGCACTAACCCGGATGGCAAAAGTATGAAAACGTGGTACGTTCACATCCATCACCAACGGCGCCAAAGGCTTGTCCAGCCGGCTAAAATTAAAATCTTTAATGACCCCTATGATATGGCCCCTTTTCCCTGAATGACTGTCCCCCCGCACAAAATCCTTTCCGATTGCATCCTCCGGGCTCTTCCAGCCAAAAGCCTTTACGGCTGATTCATTGATGATAAATGCCTGAAGATGGTCCGTTCCTGTCGTCTTCGAAAAATCCCTGCCGGCCACCATTTGAATTTTCATCGCGGAGATAAAATCGTAATCAACCGACGCCCAGGCAATAAACAGGTTTTCCTGCTCGACATGGCCCTCCGGTATAACCAGCGCTCTTACCGGTGCGTCACCCGGTAACAGGGACGCCAGTGTAACGGCGCCCACCGAAGGAGAAGCACGCAGATCATTCTCGAAGGCATTCATCCTGGCCCGCAAAGGACCGTCGATATTGCCGCTCAGTGCAGAAGGGTTCTTGCCGAAAAGCGGCACCACCACCACCTGGTCTTTATCGAAACCAAGAGGCTTATTCCGAAGGAATACCAATTGCCGCTGAATGACTACGGCGCCGATAATCAGTGCCACCGCAACGGCGAATTGGGTAACGATCAGAGATTGCCGGATCACCAATCCGGCGCCGATTGACCTGCCCGTCTTGCCCTTCAGCAGGGAGGTCAGCCGCCAACGTGTAATATACAAGGCCGGATACAACCCTGCCAGCAAACCCGTGCAAACAAGTAGCACCAGCAGCGCCGGCATGATCGGCCCGGACAATATTGCTCCCATGGACAAATTTTTCCCCGCAACCGCATTCAGCAATGACAGCCCCGGTATCGCCAATAACAGCGCCAGCATTCCCGCAATGCAGCTCATCAACAACCCCTCGCCAAGGAATTGCAGCAACAACTCCCTGCGTCCGGCCCCCGACACCTTCCGTACACCGATCTCTGCTATCCTTGTCAGCGACTGGGCATTGGAAAGATTGATGAAATTGATGTTGGCAATCAGCAGGATCAGGAGTGCGATACCCGCAAAAATGTAGATATACGTAATATTATTAGTGCTCTCATTCCCCTCTACATCCGAAGCATGCAGGTGGACCGCTGACAAAGGCTGAAGGGAAAAATAGTATGATTTCTGTACCCGCTCATCTCCATACTTTTTGGTCAGTTGCCGCAAAGCCGTCTCCACCGGCGCTACCTCCTGCCCCGGGCGCAGCAGGATAAAAGTCTCCGCCGGGTCATATAGCCAGTCGGTCCGGAGAAAATGGGCCGCCGCCGGCGTTTCTACAGAATAGAGCGTCTCGAATGATACCAGCGCATCGAACTGCACATCAGAACCCGCCGGCAGCGCATCGATCACCCCTGTCACCTGCAGCACCGTCGAATTCTCATACAGCAGGGATTTGCCCAATGCAGGCCCGTCACCGAAATATTTACGGGCCAGTATTGTCGTAAGAACAATGGAATTCGGATGGCTCAACGCATCTTTCGGGGTTCCTTCCTTCCAGTGCGTCGTAAAAATGTCAAAAAAGGCATTATCCGCAAAATCGACACCGGGCTCCTGGAATCTCTTCACCGTTCCCGCCACTCCCCCCGCAATCGTCACGCCACACGTTCCTGCCACTTCCCACCCTTCTCCGGGCTGCGTCGACAGTATCCCGCTTCGGTTATACAGCCGCGCTACAGCAGCCACGGATGGAATATCCTGCACGATAGCCGGACCGGCCGCATTCGGCGTACCCGCACCCTTCCGGGATCCATCGCTCTTGATATAATTGACACGATAGATATCTTTATAATGTGTGTTGAATGTATTATAACTGAGTTCATCCCACAGATACACGAGGATCAGCAGACAGCAGCACATTCCTATAGAAAGGCCCACTAATTTGATCAGGCTGGCCCCCTTATGCCGCAGTAAGTTTCGGTATGCAGTTATAAGATAATTTTTTATCATGTACGCCCATCGGACACCATCCATCATTTTTTACGGCCCGAACAAGAAAATTAAAGATAAAATCATCAACTTTAAAAAAATTACATGGCCGGTGAATCGATTAATGGGGGAAAAATTTACGTTTATGCGGTTTCGCTACCGTTCCGGGGACTGGGATACTGACCAACGGATGCCATCCAACCTGTTGAATTCGCTCCTGGAATACACCACGATCCCCATCAACCTGCAGGAGAAAGTGATCGACCTCGACAGTCCCGACATCTTTCGCTACCCCTTCGCTTACATCAGCGGTCACAAACTGGTCCAGTTCAACGCACAGGAAAGCGCAAATTTCCATCAGTACGTCCAAAACGGCGGCTTCGTATTCGCCGATGACTGCAATCACGATATCGATGGGCTCTTCGCCCGCTCCTTCGAAGCACAGATGGTGACCCTGTTCGGACCGGCCGCCCTGCACAAAATACCCAATGACCACAGCATCTATCGCTGCTTCTTTCATTTCGAAAAAGGGCCGCCTAATACCAATTTCGAGCTCAACGGCTGGGGCGACGACCTGGTGCACGATTACCTGAAAGCGATTATGATCAACGGCCGCATCGGGGTCCTCTATAGTAATAAGGATTATGGCTGCGAATGGGACTACGATTTCCGCAACAAACGCTTCCTCGCCGAAGACAATACCAAATTTGGAGTGAATATTATCCTGTATGCATTAAACGCGCTCACTAGTTCTGCTCCTGCGTCCCGGTAATGAGGCCGGTCACTTGGGGGCCAACGCCGGCGCCCGCCTGATCAGCATCCCCGGCGCAAACCGGTTCAGCAGCAACCCCATCTTCTCCTTTCCCGGCTTCCCAATGTACGCCTCGAATTTACCTTTGGCCAGCGCCCGCAGGATCTGCTTCGCCGCCTGATCCGCCGGTAACCCACCCTCTATATTGGCAGAAGCCCGCCCCATCGGCGATCCATCTGCCGTCACAGCATTTTGAGCAATATTCGTCCGGATATACCCCGGGGTCAATATCGTCACCCCGATATTCATGGGCGCCACCTCTGCCCGTAGACAATCGAAGAATCCATGCAAGGCATGCTTGGCCG
>Ga0302315_10001809_pt1 | contig 20961 bp, 20 predicted proteins | sample III_Palsa_N3_1_FD_200532 | JGI IMG/M metagenome (GOLD analysis project Ga0302315, IMG submission 200532) | Peat permafrost microbial communities from Stordalen Mire near Abisko, Sweden - III_Palsa_N3_1 | ecosystem: Environmental > Terrestrial > Soil > Palsa > Peat permafrost | place: Sweden...
TTGGTCTCAGGCCAATGGAATTCCTCTGGTAGGAAGGGTTATATTATGCGTGTTTTTGTTACAGGCGCGACAGGTTTTATCGGCTCTGTCGTCGTTCATGAATTGATCGAGGCAGGTTATCAGGTGTGGTCTCGCTCGCTCGGACGCGGCGGCGAATTCGCTTGTTGCCGCCGGCGCTGCAGTGCATCGGGGCGATGTGGAGGATTTGGACGCCTTGCGGAATGGGGCTGCGGCCTCGGATGGTGTCATCCACACTGGTTTTATCCATGACTTCACGAGATTCAAGGAAGTTTGCGAGATAGACAGGCACGCCATTGAGGCACTTGGCTCGGCTCTAGTCGGATCCGATCGTCCCTTTGTAGTTACCTCAGGGACGGGGGCGGCACACACACCGGGCCGCCTCACGACGGAGGACGATGCACCGAACTCCCCGATGCCCCGTGTGGCTTCAGAAGAGGCGGCAGCATCCGTGGAGGCGCTGGGCGTGCGCGTTTCAGTGGTACGCCTGCCGCAGGTTCACGACCCGGTCAAGCAAGGGCTTGTTTCCGCTCTTGTTGCTGTTGCCCGAGAGAAGGGTGTTTCGGCGTATGTCGGAGACGGGCTCAACCGGTGGCCGGCGGTGCATCGGCTCGATGCCGCCGATCTCTACAAGCTGGCGTTTGAGAAAGGTAGAGCGGGAGCCCGTTATAATGCGGTCGGCGAAGAGGGTGTGCCGCTTCGAGAGATCGCCGAGGCAATTGGCAGAGGACTGCATGTGCCGGTGGTCAGCAAGGCTCCCGAGGAGGCAGTCGAGCACTTTGGCTGGCATGGAGCGTTCGTGGGTTTTGACATGCCGGCTTCAAGCGCGCTGACGCAGGAGCGACTGGGTTGGCGTCCCGTGGGTCCCGGCCTCATTTGGGATCTCGACCAGATGCGCTATTTCGAAGATTGACCAGGCATTTTGGAGCGCAAGGCGACGCCTTGGGGCTTGGGCATCGCGCGATACGTTGCCAATTTCCCAGGGCGTTGCCCTGGGCTCCAGTTAGCTCGCCCCTTTGGGGCTAAAGATTGAAGACCAGAAGTACCCTTGGGGTTGTAGCCTCGACTTGCTTCCAACACCGCAGCTGAATGGTACACATACGTTTATTTAATGTCTTGACAGGTATATACCCAGTGAAGTATACTAGTTGCGTGGAATCAGTGTTCGAAATAATTGCGGAACCGAATCGCCGTGCGATATTGAGCTTGCTGGTGTCGTCAGAACAGTCGGTTGGGGAGATCGAGCGCCAGCTGCATATGACGCAGCCGACTGTGTCAAAACACCTGCGAGTACTGCGCGAGGCTGGTTTTGTAGAATCCACGGTGGACGCACAGCGCCGGCTTTACCGGCTGAAGCCGGAACCGCTTCAGGAGTTGGATGCCTGGCTGGATCAGTTTCGCCTGTTCTGGTCCGCTCACGTGGATGCTCTCGAACGCCACCTCGACACTATGGATGACAAAGGAGAAACCGAATGAAAATCAAATTAACCAGCGTATTCGTGGATGACCAGGAGAAAGCCCTGCACTTCTATACGGAGGCATTGGGTTTTGCCAAGAAGACCGATTTCAGCAACGGCCCATTTCGGTGGCTGACCGTAGCCTCGCCGGAGGATATCGATGGCACCGAGTTGCAGTTGGCGCTGAACAACAACCCTGCAGCAGCAGCCTATCAGCAGGCTATATTTCAACAGGGCCAGCCCGCAGCCATGTTTTATACCGACGATATAGCGGGAGACTATGAGCGGATCAAATCCCACGGCGGCGAGTTCACGATGCCACCCACCGACGTGACGGCTTCGACCATTGCGATGCTGAACGACACCTGCGGCAACATCATTCAGCTCGTCCAGCTGGCACACTAACCCCTCCCGCCGCTGAGACGGCGACCTCCCCGAAACGGATAGGTGTTAGAGACGCTGCCGAAAGACTTGCGCCATATGAAGTGCACCTTATAGGAAGACATAGATCAATAGATGGCCGATCATGGGAAATATGCACCTGGTCCTGCTGAGGGGGCTCGAGTACTAAAGGACGGAGATCTGTGGACTCTCGTTCTCGTTCGAGAACTGCGGCACTCGCCGGAAAAGGTATGGTTGGCGCTTACCGACCCGGCGCATTTGCGCGAGTGGGCTCCCTTTGACGCTGATGGGAGCCTGGGTACGGTTGGAAATACGGTGAAGTTCACCACGGTGGCAACACCCAGGCCGCATAGTTCCGAAACGAAGGTGACCAGAGCAGACGCTCCTAAAGTGCTTGAGTATAATTGGGGCGACTACGATACTCGTTGGGAGCTAGAAGCTGTCGGCCAAGGGACGCGTCTGACACTGTGGACCAAGATCGATCGCCGCTATATCTCTATGGGGGCAGCCGGGTGGCATATTTGTTTCGATGTTCTGGAGCAGCTTCTCAACGGAACTCCTATCGGCCGAATTGCCGGTGGTGATGCGATGAAGTTCGACGGCTGGCGGCGACTGAACGAAGAGTACTCCAGGCAGTTCGCTAATTAAGAAAGGGACAACGACTATGGACGAAGGGACCGAAGGAGCCTCTCCCTCTGAACTGTTTGATGCGAAAATCAATGAGCTGGATGATTGGCGCGGCAAAACGCTCGCTCGAATCCAAACTCTCATGAAGCAGGCCGATCCCGATGTGGTCGAGGAATTGAAATGGGCAAAGGCGTCAAACGCGATGTCGGGTGTTCCGGTGTGGTCGCACGCTGGAATAATCTGCACCGGTGAGACGTACAAGAGTGCCGTGAAGACGACCTTTGCCAAAGGCGCTTCGTTAGCGGACCCCGTCCGGCCTTTTCAATTCCAGCCTCGAAGGCAACACGAGGCGCGCCATCGATTTCAGTGAGGGCGGCACGATTGATGAAGAGGCGTTCAAGGCGCTTATTCGCGAGGCCGTCGATCTGAACGAATTGTCAACCGCAAAGCGCCCCGGTAAGAAAAAGTAGAAGACCGACTGGATTTACTTGCATTGATTCCAGGCCGAATAGAACCACCTTAGCCCGTTGTAAAACTTAGACGCATTCATAGCAAAGCAAGTATACCAGTCGGTACATTGCCTGTTTAATGCTGAGTGTCTTTATGCTTGTTTGTTACTCTTCAATGGTGTGAAAATAAACTTTAAAAAGTCTATTGACTTCTGATTCACATGTGTGATAGAATACGTCCGCAAGATCTGGATTACCCGCTGTATATTCTTCTAACGCCAGAGGCGCAAACGAGCATTAAGTTACTCTACTTTAATGCTTTCAAGGAGTACCTGCTTTTTAGAACCTTTGTTGTACACGTTCATTAAAGCTCATCGCAATATCAAAGTCGGAAACGACTGCTTTGGAGGAAATGATGTCGACTACAGGAGTTTCAGGAAGCAGCCCTATAAGCTTCACCGATGGGAACGGCAACCAGCTGGTTCTCCCCTTGTCCGCTTTGTCCATTGGCCCCAATGGCGTGGTAGTTACCGGCTGGGCGCCGTATACGACAAACAAGCCGTCTGTGGATTCGCTGCTTACCCAGCTTTATGCAAGCGGGATCCTTACCGCAGCACCGGCTCCGGCAAGTACGCGGGCTATGTTTGTGCAGGCTGCGACTGCTGGTTCGACAGGCAATAACATCACGATCAATGTGGTCAGTCCGTCGGCAAGCAGCACGGATCCCACTACGTTCGATGTCACAGTAACCGAGACCGATATTTATGGCGGACTGTCGACTGTCGCGCCGACCTCATCGGTACCAAGTCCTAATTTCATTGGCAGCGTGCTTGGCGATGGCAATACTGTCGTGCCATCAAGACCCGGCCTTTTAGTACTGCCCACTCAGACGGGTGTAGTACTGCCGGCATCCACTCCCGCCGGTCAGACGCTTCCCGTCAGTTCCACACCGCCCGCTGCTGCGACGGTCGCCGTGCCAAAGAACTCAGGCACGGGCAACGCGTTTACGCTCCAGGCGAAGGCAGGTCTGCCTGCCGCCACCACTTTTACAGCCACAATCTCTGACGTTAATCCCACAGCAAATACGTTCTCACTTACTGTCGTTTGGAGCCTCAAGGTAACCGGCGTCAAAGTGGGCACGCTTCAGTCGTCCTTCGCTTCCGAGTTGGTCGTACTGCCGTCGGTGGACAACCCCAGCGGCATCCTCCAGCCGGCAACTGCAACGGTTACGCTCTCCGGCGGCCAGGACGGCGCCACGCCGGCAAGCTACGCCAGCGCCACCCTACTCGCTCTCTAGGCACTGTTCACCCGCTCAGCGTTGCATTTTCGCGAGTCGCGCTGATTACGACTATTCGCCGGCATATTGCCGAGTTGGAGAAGAATCATGCCCGTTACGCCCACATATCCGGGACTCTATATCGAGGAGCTCCCCAGCTCGTCGAACACTATAACCGCCGCGGCCACCTCGATTACGGTATTCGTCGGCTATACCCATCCCTACCAGACCGAATCGGACAACTGGAATAAAGCGATACAGATTTTCAGTTTTACAGATTATGAACGAGAGTTTGGCGGTCTGTACACCAGCGGAATTTTCCCGAGCGATGTTCCTAATGCAGTCAACCAGTTCTTCCTGAACGGGGGATCGAATGCTTATGTGGTCGCCTTGCAGCCCCAATACAGAGGGGCAACCAACAACGACCTTCCAAGCCCTGATCCGGTGGACAGCACACTGCTGACAGCACGCCCAAGCTTTGATACATCGTCGATTAAGATGGGCGCAAACCCCGCGGGATCCATTAAGTTTATTGCAATACAGCCAACCGATCAGATTTCAATGACGGTGACGATCAGCAATATTCGGACTGGGACGGTAACTGGGTTTGTCGCAGACGACACTGCAGATATTACCGTCGCTTACGGCCCCAGGACCGAAACCTACCGTGGGGTTTCCCTGAACTCCAACGATGCGGCCAACTTCATCGATAACCGGATCAACCCTAACCCAAATACAGGCAGCAGCGGTTCAGCGCTCATCCGGACGGTTCCGGCGGGGACCAGCGCGACCCCGGTCTATGCGGCGCCTTTTGTTCTTCCTGTTCTGGTCAATCAGGCGCTGTCGCTTACGGCAACTTTACCTACGGGTTTTACCACGGTTTACAGCGCATCCGATTTTACGAGTGTCTTTCAGCAGGATACTTCTCTGGACAAACTCCCGGGGTTCAACTTGCTTCTTACACCCGGTGTTGCGGACAACACGGTATGGAGCTCTGCGCTTTCGTTTGCAGAAACTAAGCTTGCTTTCGTAATTCTGGACCCACCGGCTCAAGCTTCGGCAGACGGCCAAACAACGCCGGCAATCGCAAGCCTGATGAACTCTGTTCCACTCAGTACCAACGGGGCGCTTTATTTCCCCTACCTCAAGTCGACCGATATATTGACAGGAAATGAGATAGAGGTAGCGCCGTCGGGGTACGTGGCCGGTATTTATGCGTCCACAGACCTGAACCGGGGAGTATGGAAAGCTCCCGCGGGTTTTGCGACCACATTGCTCAACACAACCGGTGTAGTGGACCGGGGACTGATGTCCGACATGCGCCAGGGCACATTAAACCCCATCGGAGTCAACTGTATTCGGGAGTTTCCGGCTGCAGGAACAATCGTCTTTGGTGCGCGCACCCTGGTTACTGCAAATCCGGCGCAGCAGCAGTGGCGTTATGTGCCGGTGCGGCGAACGGCTCTTTTCATTGAACAGACTCTCTTGAGCAACCTCGGATGGGTCGTTTTCGAGCCAAACGACACGCCACTCTGGGTAGCCATACGGATGAGCATTGAGGCGTTTATGACGACTCTCTATCAGCAGGGAGCATTTCAAGGAAGCACACCCGACTCTGCTTTCCAGGTCAAGGTAGACAGCACAACGACTACCCCAGCAGACGTTGCCAACGGCATAGTCAACATCGTCGTCGCATTTGCGCCACTTAAGCCAGCAGAGTTCGTGGTTATACAAATAGCTCAGCTCGCCGGACAGACTCAATAACAGGAGAGTTTCATCCATGGGGAAGCCTTTTTCAGTCAATACAAATCGATTCGATCCTTATAAAAGCTACCGATTTGTGGTGTATTTTGATACGTCAACCAGTCCGGTCGCTGCGGTAAGCAAAGTCGGTGGGTTAAAACGATCCTCCGATGCGATCGAATACAAAGAAGGCGGCAATCCTATTATCCGTAAAGGGTTGGGCCGTACGAAATACGATCCTATTACTCTGGAGCGCGGGGTCACCCACGATCAGGATTTTGAGAACTGGGCGAATGCCGCCCAGGTGTTGAGCAAGGGCCAGGCGTCGCAGTCGCTGGCCAATCTGCGCAAGGAAATACGGATCGAGCTGCAAAACGAGGAAGGGCAGCCGGTCCATCGATATATCGTCCACCGGTGCTGGGTCTCTGAATATCAGGCTCTTCCCGACCTTGATGCGGGTTCCAACGCCGTTGCTCTAGAGCACATTAAGCTCGAGAACGAAGGATGGGAACACGATCTTACGTTAACTGAGCCGAAAGAAAATTAGGATGATAGCCGCTCGTCTACCGGTCAGCGGGATAGATGTCGTCCTTCGGCCACTGAGCGGCCATGACGAAATTATGCTCGCCGATGCCAAGACGTACGATATGGAGCTGGCCCTGGATTTACTGGCGCGGCTCACGGACATGCGCACCGACAAAGTGGACTGGGCCGCAATCCCAGTCCCCGATATACAGACCGTCCTGCTGAATCTCAGGCAACGTCAGATCGGCGAGCGAATCCAGGCGGATGTGTTGTGCGGTAATTCGGCGTGCGGCAGTCGGATCGATATCTCCTTTCGTGTGGACGAGTATATCGGCCATAACAGGCCGAAACGGCCCGCGGGCGTTGGCCCCGGCGACGAACCGGGGTGGTACCAGATTTGCGGGAAGCCGGCTTCTTTTCGGATCCCCTGTCCGGTGGATGTAATTGCCGCGGACAGGACGGATATGCCGGGGAGGACGCTGTTCAATCGCTGCACCAGACCAGACAACCTGCCCCAGCGATTGCGTGGAAGTATTGAACGAGCAATGAATACCATTGCTCCGAGTCTGGCCCAGGAAATGACGGGAGTGTGTCCGGACTGCAACGAATCGGTCCGGCTGTTCTTCGATCCAATTTCTTTCGTGCTTCGCGAACTGTCACAAATCGCACGATTCATTTATGAGGACATTCACCTGCTGGCAATTACCTATCATTGGTCGGAGGAATCGATCCTGGCGCTCTCTCCACAGAGGCGGACTCGTTATGCCCAGATGATTGATGGCCGGGGAGGCGCGCCCGCGCGCGAAGACTAAATGAGACGTACATCCTACTTCGGGGCAGTTTCCGGCCGGGCACCCGCAGGCGTAGTTCCTTTGCGGCCACACAGGCCACTCTTCTCGCCGCGTGAAACTGGCCCTGCCTTTGAAACAGCTTCGGCCATTAAAACAGCTCCGGCCAGGAGATCTAAGCCTGATCCCGATATAAGCGATTCTGTGCTCGAAGCGCAGGCGCAGCCTGATATCGTTCGGACCGTTCAGCCGCCAACCGGCCAATTTCGGCAGCCCGAGATAGAGTCACGAACGGAGGTTGCTCCTGAAATTCGACCGATCGCATCTACACAATCCCGGACAGTCGCGGCGCCGAGCATTCATCCGTCATTGGATTCGCCCGCAGTTAGAGCACCCTTGCCGCCCGCTCAATCTGCTGTTAAGGCAGTCTCTCAAATAGACGTTCCAACAAGACGAGATGAGCCGAATTCGACCAGGACTTCGCAATTCCTGTCTCCTGCGCCTGTAGTCCCGGAAAGAACCCATATCGAGCCGAGGCCCGAGCTTTCAACGGATCGGCCTGATTTTATCGTTGATCCGATTCAATCGCACAAGACCAATCGACAGGCAGATATTGCAATCGTACAGGTCTCATCAACTAGTAAGAGCGATCCGCCAAGAGTCCTTGTACCAGCGCACGCGCACGCCACCCAGGTGCAGCCTGATGACATAGTCCGGCCGGTCTCCGGAATACAGGACGAGACATCGACCTTAGAGTCTCTCAAACCAACACCAAGGTCCAGACAAGAAACAGTACATCACAACGTGATCGAACCTGCACGCTTGCTACAGCCGAGAGAACCTGAGGCGCGTCCGGAGCCGAAGGTGAAAAGAAGTGAAGGTACCGTGCACATAGGCAGCATAGAGGTGGAGATCGTCAGTCAGCCCGCCGCTCCGCCGGCAGCGCCGCGACCACCATCTGTTGTAACGTCTAGAAGCGCCGTGACACCCGCATCGAAGAGAAACCTTTCTCGTGGTCTTTCGATGCATTTTGGAATGCGACAAGGATAGACACTAATGCCGCTGGGGCTTCTCGATCTCTCCATAGTAACCGACCGATTGACGGACCTGCTCACGAGCGCCCTTGCTCAATCCACTCTATGGGTTGAGAACACAGCGCCGGGCAATACGCAGCCTGCGGCCACGCCGCCATTCACGATTCACGTCAACGGGGATGCCCCGGACGTGATCAAAGAAGGATCGGATACGCAGCTCAGTATGTTTCTGTTCCACGTTACGCCGGATAAATTTCAGCGTAATTCACCCGTCACGGGCGGCAGTGTTCCACCGATCCCGATGCAGCCGATGAGTCTGGACCTGTATTACCTGCTGAGTGCGCATTCGGTGTCGGGATATGTGCAGGAACAGCAAGCTATCAGCGTCGCGCTTAAGTGCTTTCACGAGAATCCGATCGTGCGCGCTACGGTTCCGGTGGATGGGCGGCTAGAAGAGTTTTGTCTTACGGTGGAAGTTCAGGGATGGGACGAGCTGAGCCGATTTTGGCAGGCTACCACAAGCCCGGTTCGGCTATCCGTTATGTATAAAGTGAGCGTCGTCTTTGTCGAGCCACCAGCGCCGCCAGTGCCGCAGATTGTGACGTCCTTCATTCTCAACGTGGATGTTCCTACCATTGCGTTCAGCGAACTTGGGATTCTGGCAACTACCTTCGCTAAGGTGAATTTTACGTGGCCGAGCGGGACGCCGGCATTTCCCGACGGCCAGCCGAAGAGCTATAACGTATCACCGGCACGGGTAAGTGCGGGGGCGAACTTCCAGGTATTCGGCACGGATTTACGGCGCGCCAACTATTCGGATCAATTCTACATAACGCCCGCGGGCGGTGGGACTGAAACAGAGATTACGAGCTGGCTGAACACATCACTCTCTACAAAGAGCACGCTCGATCTTACGGTTCCTGCCGTAACCACCCCACCGGCGCCGCCGGCTGTAGTTCCGGCGGCAGGCGTTTATCTGCTGACGGTGGGACACGATTTCCCGGCTTCTACTTCCACAAATCCGCAGCCTCCTGCGATCCGGTCGAATGGCATTCCGATCTCAATTTCGGCGTTGGTTCTGCCGACGGGAGGACCGAGTCTTACTGCGGCTGCAGGTGTGTACACGGTTGCGGGATCCGGGTTCGTATCGGGAAGCACGACGGTGCTTTTGAACTCCATCGCACTGGCTGAAACTACTGGTGCGCTTGGAGCTGGACTTTTCTTAATCGGCGCGAGCGGATTCCAGTTTATGCCGCCCACAGCGCTTCCGTCCGGGACATATCTCGTACGCGTACAAGTTGCTCAGGTCGAATCGGCTCCAGCCGTATGGATCACAGTTTAATGATCGATGACTACGAGGCCATTAACCCAGATAACGAACGGGCGTCCATGAGCAGGATACGCCTGCGCGCACAGCGCCAGATTCTCTGGCTTCGGCGGCTGTGGGCGTCCATGCCGGCAGGGAACACACAGGGACTGGCTATCGACCACTCCGAGGTGGACAGGCTGCTGGTTGACCAGATGAGATTGGCGCGCGCCGAGCGTGAGTTCTATTTAACGGATCCGGAAGCTTCGTCCTATGAAGAGCCAATTTGCGATGCCGATGCCGCCTTTAATACCGATTCGCGATGGGGTGCGCTGAAGGAAATTTTCGGACTATCGAGTGCGGAAGTCGATCTGCTGTCCCTCTGTGTCGCCGCGGAGCGCGATCCGGGAATGGTCCGGATATGCGGCTATCTGCAGGACAACGCGGCAGCCTGCTACCCTACCGTTTCACTGGCGGCCTCGCTTTTTTCCTGGCAGGCCGGACGATCTATCGATGCCGGCTCGCCGCTGGTTCAGTGGCGCCTGGCGGGGCAGCGGGATTCGTCAACCACTCCATGGTCGCTGTCTTTACCATGGTCGGTCGATCCCTTTATCGCAGCCTGGGTGAATGGTGAATCGGCTGTCGATCCGATACTCGCTTCTGCTGTGGAAGGGCCGGATGACGAAGAGTCCCAGGACGAATGCCTTTATGCGGCCGAACGTGATTCGCTTGTGGCGTTCATCGAGCAGATGACCGCACCGGAAGGCCGGCAAGAAACTGTCGCGATTGAACTGATTGGGCCGGACGGAACTGGGAAGCGGACCCTGGCGCGTCAGATTGCCAAAGGCGTTCAGTCACAGATTGTCTGCGCCGACGCTGGTGTGTTATGCCGCTCGGAGGAAGTCGCATTTCCGTTGGCCTGCCTAAGAGCAACCCATGCCGTGCGCCTGGCTTTGCTAAGCGGTTCCATCCTTTACTGGTCGAACCCGGAAGCGGCGGACAAGAGGTTATGGCAGAGCTTGCCCGGACAGGCGGCAACCACCATATTCGGAAGTGAATCGACCATGACACGCAGCGGGCGAAACAACGCCGCCTGGCGCACTTTGCGCATGCCGCAGTTGGATCGAGCCGCCAGAACGGGGCTTTGGAGCTCTCTTACAAAAGAGGATCCGCCGCTGCAAATAGCGGAGTGGCTGCTTACGCCGCAGGAAATTGCCGATGCTGCGCGCGTATCGGCTGCGGGTCATGATGCTGTGATCGATGCCTGCAGGAAGAGTCTGCACAGCGACAAGGGCGACATGGTTGCGCCTCTGATTTGCCCTTATGAGTGGAGTGACATCGTGCTTCCGGACGCAGTGGCCGCCCATATCAAGGAAGTAGAAAACCAGGCCCGTCTTCGCTGGGAGGTTTACGAGGAATGGAACTTTGGGCGGCTGTGCCCGGTGGGACGCGGGATCTCCGCCATGTTCGCGGGACCGAGCGGGACCGGAAAGACGATGGCCGCTCAGGTAATAGCCCGCTCCCTCGGGATGGATCTCTACCGGGTGGACCTTGCCGGTGTAATGAGCAAGTATATCGGCGAAACAGAGAAAAACCTCAAGCAGATTTTTGACTCGTGTGAACGGGCCAATGTGCTGTTGTTCTTCGATGAAGCCGACGCTCTATTCGGCCAGCGCACTAAAGTGAAGGATGCACACGATCGATTTGCCAACATCGAGATCGATTACCTGCTGCAGCGGATGGAGCAGTTCGACGGCCTGGCCATTCTCGCGACCAATCGAAAGGCCGATTTAGACGATGCTTTCTTGCGCAGGATCCGGTTTATTATCGACTTTTTAATGCCGGGAGTGGAAGAGCGGCGCATTCTATGGCGTTTGGCCCTGCACGGCCGCGGCGTCACCGAGCCACAGAATGTGGGGGACATAGACTGGGAGTTTCTTGCGGCAAATCTGACTATGACGGGCGCGGACATTAAGATGTCGGCGCTCAACGCTGCCTTTCTTGCCCGATCTGAGGGCAGCCAGATTGAAATGCGCCATATTCTGCATGCAGCAAGGCGTGAAATGACCAAGCATGGAATCGTGCTTAGAATGGACCGTTAATGCCCGAAGCTGCACAGCCTCAGGGAGACGCAAAGGTAGTGATAGGCCGTTTGAGCATTAAGCTTTCGGGGCTGTCCGAATCCGATGCGCGTCGTTTGGCGCAGCTTGTGGCTGCGGAGTTAGGAAGCCTGCCGCATTCTCCGGGCATGCCCGTGAACATCGATAGCCTGAAGATAAGTATGCCCGCGACTAAGATCGAAGATACCGGCAAGCTGGCGAGCCAGATCGCAGCCCAAATCGTTAGAGAATTGAAGAGGAACTCTTAGCCTATGTCCGGTTTCTACATGCGCGGCGCCCTGGTGGAGATGATGCCGACCTTTCTGGTCCCTCTACCAAACGTCATTGTGTTCCAATACAACCCAGAATCGATTACGCACGCATGGACCCAGCCGGAAGCCGCGGACGCTGGGCCAGGAGCAAACCCGCTGGCGGTTAAGGGCTTGCCGGGAGAATCTTTTACCTTCACGCTGGCTATGGATGCCGGAGATATGATCGCCGATGGGAGTGTGGTGGCGCAGGGAATAGCAACTGTCAGCGGTATCTACACGCGGCTTGCAGCCCTGGAAATGCTTCAGTTCCCTTCCAATACTGGAGACGCTCTATTGGGTGTGGTTTCCGCAGCGTTTGGTGGAGGAGCGGCGACGGCGACACCGCGTCCCATTCCAGACGCGTCTATTCCGGTCGTGCTATTTATTTGGGGGCCTGAGCGAATCGTGCCGGTTCGAGTGACCTCTCTTTCCATTTCTGAAACACTGTATGACGCGGCCCTCAATCCGACGCATGCGGAAGCGCAAATCACACTGCGCGTGCTCACTACGGACGAGCTCAAATATGTCACTGGAATTATGGGCACCATTGCCAACGGAGCCTATCTCTATTCACAGGGATTACGCCAGGTGCTTGCGCTGGCCAATCTCGCGGATTCGGTGGAATCCATTATCGGTATGATCCCACACTAGGGCTGCGCGCAGCAATAAATTGGAGAAACTCATGTTCTTTCCTCTCAGCCGTTACTTAAATGCAGGCACATACACCGTTACCCTTCAGGATGGGACGGTGGTTACCGTTACCAAAAGGCCGCAGTCGACTCAAGGTCCCCTACTCGGATACCACCGTGTGCTGCGCGGACAGAGACTGGACCATATTGCGTCGCACTATTTAAACGACCCCGCCGGATTCTGGCGGCTTTGCGACGCCAACGATGCGGTGGTGCCGGACGCGCTTGCGACAGAACCGTTGGTTGGCATACCACCGGCTTAAGGAGCGATCTGATTGGCGAGCGGCTATCAGCTAATTTTAAATGGGACTGCGGCAGACGACGCTCTCTACGAAGCGCTCACCGGTCTTGAGGTCGAGGAAAACGCGGACCTTCCGGGCGCGTTCCAGTTCAGTCTGCCCGTCAACCGGGCCGATGACGGGAACCTGACCTATGCCACGGATCCGAGGTTCGCTCCTTATTCAACCATTGCCGTGGTGACGTCGCTGGACGGACAGGACGACGAGTGTATTTTCGACGGTGTCTTGCTGTCCGGCAAGCTGCATCTGGAAACAGGCGTCGCCAATTCGTCGCTTGAGCTGTGGGGCCAGGACTATTCCTGGATGATGAATGTCGAGGAAAAGGTGGTGGAATGGACGGGAACGGAGGTCGACACGGCCGCGTCGATTTTTGGAAATTACGGCATTCAGCCCGCTCCGGACAACTCTAATGACGATTCGCCCTCGCATACGGAAGACGGACACACGCTGATGCAGCGTCAAACCGACATCCAGTTCCTGCGGGGATTGGCACGGCGCAACGGGAGACTGTGCAGGGTCTACGCGCAGTCGACTCCGGGAGATAGAATCGGCTACTTCGCCAGGCCGGATCTTACCGCCGATCCAGTGGCCACTCTGAACTGTACCGATCCGGCGAACTGGACGGTAAATGCTCTGGATATTGAATGGGATGTAACTCGGCCAACGGTTGTTAATGCCGGACAGGCGTTGTTTACGGACAGCGATCCCAATTCAGCAACGGTCAGCCAGACGGATTCCGGTCTTGCGCCGCTCGATGCCAACGATCTTTCGACCTTTGCCGGGCAGGATAACACGGTAATCCTTACGACCACGGTGGACGACAGCGGGGAACTGACCGACCGCGCTCAGGCCGTGCTGATCGAGGCCGGATGGTTCGTACGGTGCGAGGGAGAGACGGATGCGAACCATCTGAATGCTATCTTACGGGTCGGCGACATTGTGGCTATCGAGGGGATTGGGAGCCTGCACTCGGGCAACTATTTTGTCTGGAGTGTGCGTCACACCATCGACAAGGTCGCGCATAAGATGAAGTTTGTGCTCGTGCGCAACGCAGTCGGCCAGAACGACCTGAGTGGCGGCGGACTTTTAGGAAGCGTGGGTCTTTAGATGCCAAGCGACGAAACTGCGATCCTTGAAGTTTTAGATCGTGTTAAGAATAAATTTTACGGCAAGTACCGGGGTACGGTGACGCAGATCGATGCCACAACTCTGCGGATCAAGGCTATAGTACCCGCCGTTCTGGGGCAGGTGGAGACGGGCTGGTGTATGGCTTGCGTGCCGTATGCGGGACCAAATGTCGGCTTTGTTTTCCTTCCCGAGGAAGGCTCAGGGGTCTGGATAGAGTTTGAGGGCGGTGAGGTCTCCTACCCTATCTGGACAGGCTGCTACTGGCGGACGGACGACATTCCGGCGGGCGTATCGGCTACGGGCAAGATGATCCTAACTGTAGCGCCGCACAAGTTGCTGATGGATGATGACCAAAGTTCGATCACTCTTACGGACCCGAATCAGAACAGCGTGACGCTGGATAGCTCAGGGGTGACCCTCACCCGCGGCGGATCGACCGTGGTTGTGGGAGACTCCGAGGTCAATATCAATAACGGCGGGTTGGAGGTTATGAGCTGATGACCACAACGATGGCGCAAGTGAAGAATATCCAGACGGCCAATACAGTGACGCCGGTACCAACCGGACAGAATGCCCATGATACTGAAACGCCCCAGATAAGCAACGTATCAATGCTGCGGCGCATGTCCGCCGGAGCACCCCCGGCTCTGCCGATGCGGCCCAGCCAATCGATGCTGCTGCAGCGTCAGTGTTCCTGCGGCGGGTCGGCCGGAGCGGGCGGTGAGTGCGCCGAATGCAAGGCTAAAAGCGAGGAGGCGGCTTCCGTGCAGCGCAAAGCCGAATCTCCTGTCTCGCAAGATTCGGGTGCCGCTCCTTCCATCGTGCATGATGTCCTTCGATCGCCTGGACAGCCATTGGATTCTCAGACACGGTCCTTTATGGAGCCTCGATTTGGCCAGGACTTCAGCGGAGTTCGGATCCATACGGACACGAAAGCGGCAGAATCTGCGAAAGCGGTAAACGCAGCGGCCTATGCCGTGGGAAGCAATGTCGTCTTTGGGGCGGGACGGTATGTTCCAGGAACGTCAGAAGGCCAGCGGCTTATGGCTCACGAGCTTACGCATGTGGTCCAGCAGGGCTCCGGCATTCACCGCATGCCGGCGTCGCTGGAAATTGGCAGCGTCAACGATCCCGCGGAGCGTGAGGCGGACGCGTCTGCAGATGCGGTCATGCGCGGCGCTCCTGTCCGCGCCGCCCGTCAGGAAGAACCAGCAGTGAGGCGGATTACGGATCCGTCCACCAACGTTATGACACCGCCGAGCGCATCACCTGCCACGGCCACACCGCAGGCTGGCGGAGGCGCAACCCAGATGCTTGTCTACGCGAGTGGCTATCCCAATATTCACACTAGCATTGCAGACGAACACTCCAATCATCACTGGATGCCATCTTCCGTCGATTTTCAGGCAACGGCGCAGAGTTCGGGCGGTGGTTCGGGACAAGCGACTTTCCAAGGACTTCTGGGCCAGATCCAGAGCGCTGCTCCACATTCCATTCAAGGCCTGGACCTAATTGGGCATGCCAATCAAAACGTCTTTGCCCTGGGTGGAACCATTACACGGGGTGGCGGCGTGTCGGCAACCGCAGCAGGCGTAATCGATAAGCCAACTCTCGATACCGCCGTCCAGAATGGGACAATTCCGCCTTTGCGGTCACGGTTCGCAAAGGGTGCAGCCATCACATTTTATGCATGCCACGCAAGCGTTGCCGGCCCTCTGCTTGGTGCGATGAGCCAGGCGTTCGGAGTCTGTACACGCGGATTCACCACGGAACTTGAGTGGTGCCTTCGCTCAACCGCGACACAGATCGTCTCTCGCGGACACGTTCGACAGATGCTCGGGACGCGGCCACACTGCGAACAATTTCCAGTGACTGTGTATAGCCTGAAGCCGGACAGTCAAGACTGCTCCGGTGCGCCCATAACTAACTCGCCTGGAGACTTTCCCAGTCCCCCACCAGGCAAAGCAACTGTATGATCCGCATCTGATAAGACCTATGTTTGCACAAGCAACAGATTCAAAGCAGAATGATACATCCGCTTCGTCCGCGGGATTCGCGGAAGAGGGACGGACAACGGAGTTTGCCGGCAAGACTGCCGCCGGCAATCAGACGATGCTGCGCCGCCAGGCAGCCGGTTTGATTGCGTACGCGCCTGCTCGTCCCAGCCAAACCATGCAGCCCCAGAGCAGGCCGACGGTCAGTCATTCCGGAACCGCCGCGCCACAGTCCGTACACAACGTAGTTCGATCTGGAGGACAGCCGCTTGAGCCTCAAACTCGTGATTTTATGGAGTCGCGTTTCGGACGAGACCTGAGCCAGGTCCGCATACATACGGATTCCAGGGCGGCAGATTCAGCACGGGCTGTAAATGCCGAGGCCTACGCGGTGGGACAGCATATTGCATTCGGTCCGGGGTCGTATATGCCCTCAACACCAAAGGGTCAACACCTGCTTGCCCACGAATTGGCGCATACCCTTCAGCAGAATCAAGGCAGCGAGACTGTTCGACGCCGAAGAGTTCCGGATCAGGCCGACATCGACGCGATTATGCCGGCGGCCGGGCCGGATTATGCAGTGCACCTGGCGGGATTGCTCAGGCTTGTACGCAACGCATGGAACGAAATTCCGGTTCCCCAGCAAACTCTTGTACTCGACGAGGCTAACAAGTTCGGAATCACCAGAGCGCCAGACGATCTGCTGTTTTCAGAACTGGCTACAGCCACAAGAGATCAGGTTATGAAATTTATCGTGGAGGTGCAAAAAGTCGACCCAACGATAACACTGGGCGATCCCACCAAGATAGACTCCACACCGCGCCCGGCGACAGCGGATGTAGCCAACATTGCTAAGGTAGTGACAGAAGCGGACAAGGTCTTCGATGCGGTCTCCTCCGGAGCTGAAAACAAGGACATTGGCGAGGTTTTTGGGACAACCAATATCTGGAAGGCTACTGTGAAGTTCGGCAACGCGAAAAAAGCCATGCACGACCTGCAAGCGGCGAATAAGATTGTCACAGATAGATCAGGCTACAACAAAGAGGCGCATCTTGGCGGATTGTCGAATTCGGATCAAATCTCAGTTAAGCCGGAAATAATTGACAACCCGACGCTCCCAGACAGTGTGGAGGGGATGGTGCATGAGAGTATGCACGCGGGAAACAGCGACGTTAGAGACAAAGGCTACGTTAAAGATACCGCATTCACTAAGATGTCCGAAGATGACAAGCTTAATAATGCGGCGGACTATGAGGTAATCGCCAACAGGATGTTGTCGCCGGCGAGTCCGTACGCATTCGTCGGAATTCCGTTTGTTCCCCCTGGAACGAAAGTTGGCGGGGTGACAGAGCCGAAATTGCCCCAAAAGCAGGAAGCAATGCACCTGGCTTCGGAAGACTATCGGCGTGCGTGGACAATTGCATTGAACTTACACGTCCTGTTTGTTCGGGAATTCAAGCAACCTGCCGAGTGGAGCACTCTGAACTTGGGCCCGGATTTCGGGGTCACTGCTCACTTCTCGGATTCGCTCCCCTTCTGGTCCAAGGTTGAGAACATGACAATCCACAAGAGAATGAGCATTAACCCAACAGGAGGCGCTCAATCGACCGCCCCGGTAACGGAGATCGACGTGGCTCAGTCTGAAAGCGTAGTCCACAAGCTCTCCGAAGGCATGCAGGCCCTGAAGGCAGACAGGTTCTCTGAAGCCGACGCGGCAGCTCTGGAACAAAAGGCAAACGCCAACCAGGCAGCTGCTATTGCAAAGGGAGCTGCTCAGGAGGGCAAGGTACTGGTGTCTCTAATTCGTAGTGAAAAGACTGGTGAAATCACCGGTACGGTTGAGCGTGACGAAAGGGTCATAGATGTACTGTCTAAGGCCAACCAGGCCGCAAACCCGCTCGTCGAGATACTGACCCCAAAAAAACCGGCCTCATTTAAGGATTGAGGACATTCGTACGCATTACTGCCATCGAATACGAGCAATGTTTACACAAGCGTCACCGCAACAACTCAATAAAGCAAAGCGAGATACTTCTGTTGCCAGTCACGTAGATTCGCGACCCACAACAGACCTCTCCGCGCGTGCGGTGAGCAATCGAGAGATGCTTCGCCGCCCTAGCCAGACGCCTCTGCGTCGAAAATCGAATGGGAACGCAGCTAGTGAAGTAGCTCCGCCCCTCGTACACGACGTCATTCGGTCTGCTGGTCGGCCTCTGGAGCCACAGACACGCGCCTTTATGGAACCTCGGTTTGGAAAGGACCTCAGTCAGATACGGGTTCATACAGATGGGAAGGCAGCAGAATCGGCACAAGCTGTGGGTGCAGAAGCCTACACTGTTGGTCAGCATATTGCGTTTGGCAGCAACACGTATTCGCCTTCTACTGCGCAGGGAAAGCACTTGCTGGCGCACGAACTGGCACATACCATTCAGCCTAACGGAATACAAACCGTTCGACGGCGCAGGGTTCCGGATCAGGCTAATTTAGATGCCATCATGCCGAAAGACGGTGCCGATCAGGCGGTTCACAAAGCGGGCTTAGTAAGGCTCTTGCGCAGCGCATGGGATGAACTCTCACCGGATAAACAACATACTAAACAAGATAAACAAGAGCAAATTCGAAAGGCGGCAGTAGTTTTTGGCATTTCTGTAACGCCTGCGGACCGCGAGTTGGCCAATATACTGCATCCGCCAGATAATAAACTGCATAAGACAAATACAGAGGATGATTTATTGTTTTTTCAGTTGTCCTCAGCCACGAGAGATCAGCTTTTACAATTTGCGGCTGAGGTGCGGAAAGCAGATCCAACAGCAGAGTTAGGCGATCCCAGGCTAATAGGCTCAGACACAGGACCACTCCCAGGAACACCAGATGCGGAGCACATTGCAATATTAGTCGCCGGGGCCGATAAATTCTTTGATGCTGTTGCCACCGGATCTCGAGAGTCTGATATCAAGAGTGTTTTCGGCGCAGAGAAAAAGTATCTAGATATGGCAAAAGTTAATTTCGGCAAAGCAAAAAGTGCAATGGACGCTCTCCATGAAAAAAACAAAATCATAATAGATCAATCGGGTTATAGCACGGAAGCTGAGGTGCCAGGAGAGACAAATACAAGCCATATCTCGCTGGCGGCCCGTGTAATAAATGCCCCCACCAATTCAGAAAACATCGTAATTCTGATCCATGAAAGCATGCACGCTGTAGAAACTCCCCACATTGGGGACCCAGTCTATGTTGGAGAACCATTTTTCACTGAAATGCAGCCAAGCGAAAAGCTAAAAAACGCTGCGGACTATGAGGTAGTCGCGCATAGGATGCTCACGCCAGACGATAAATCAGCCTTTAAAGACATTGCGTTTATTCCGGCAGGCAAAAAGCAAGATGGTGTGAAAAAACCTAAGCTCACGAAAAAACAGGAGGCTATCAAGCAGGCATCAGCGACCTATCACAGTGCCTGGTCGGCTGCACGGGACATACATGCATTGTTCGTCGAGGTATTCAAGCAGCCTAACGAGTGGCACACCAAGGATCTTACAGACAAGTTTGGTGTTAGCACCACCTTCTCGGCGTCGCTGCCCTACTGGTCCAAGGTTGAGAACATGACCGTTCACAATCGGGTCCACATGGACCCCAGAGGAACAGATCAATCGACCGCCCCGGTAACCGAAATCGATATAGCTCAATCCGAGAGCGTAATTCACAAGCTCGCTCTAGCCATGGATATTATTGGGGCGAATAATCTGCCTGAGGCTGCTGTGGTTGATCTTGAAGCCAAAGAGACACCAGCCCAAACAACCAAGAGGGCTAAGAGCGCTTCTGATGAAGCCGAGGTCATAGTGTCCCTTATTCGCAGCGAAAAATTGGGTGAAATAACCGGATCGGTGGAACGCGACGAACGGGCTATAGCCCGCCTCGCGAGAGCAGATAAATCACTTAATTTCTACAGGGATGTCCTGTGGCCGAAAGGACCATCCAGCTTTGCCGATTGATGCCAACCAAAGACAGCTCTGTATCGTATAACGCGACCTATGTTTGCAAAAGCGACAAGATCAAAATTGAATAAAGCGCCACTGGGCATGTCATTAGCTGGACTTGCGGAAGCAGGATTAGCTTCGCCGCGCAACGCGGGCAACCAGGCTTCGCTGCATCAGCAGCGGCCAGGTTCGTCTCCTGACAGATCTATGCGTCCAAGCCAAACATTTCAGCTACATCGAAAGGCATCGGGCAATGCCATAGGAAACACAGCCCCGCCCATCGTGAACGATGTTCTCGGTTCGTCCGGCCAAAAGCTGGATTCGCAAACACGCGCCTTCATGGAACCGCGTTTTGGAAGGGATTTGAGCCACGTTCGAATTCACACAGATGCAAAAGCAGCAGATTCAGCGGAAGCTGTAAATGCCAAGGCTTACGCAGTCGGTCAACATATTGCATTTGGCAGCAACTCGTATTCGCCTTCTACTGCGCAGGGAAAGCACTTGCTTGCCCACGAATTGGCGCACACGGTTCAGAACAATGCTCACAACGGAACGGTTCGACGCCGAAGGGTTCCGGATAAGGCCCACATTGACGCCATTATGCCGGCGGCCGGGCCGGATTATGCAGTACACCTGGCGGGACTGCTAAGACTTTTGCGCGGCGCCTGGAATGAGTTCTCTAATGATCAGAAAAAGCTAGTGTTCACGGAGTCTACCAAGTTTGGAATTGCCACGACGTCGGACGATCAGTTGTTTGGAGAACTGGCTGTAGCTAACAGAGACCAGATTGTGGGATTTGTTCAGGAAGTGCAAAAAGTCGATCCGAGGATAATACTAAGCGA
>Ga0302315_10001811_pt1 | contig 20947 bp, 25 predicted proteins | sample III_Palsa_N3_1_FD_200532 | JGI IMG/M metagenome (GOLD analysis project Ga0302315, IMG submission 200532) | Peat permafrost microbial communities from Stordalen Mire near Abisko, Sweden - III_Palsa_N3_1 | ecosystem: Environmental > Terrestrial > Soil > Palsa > Peat permafrost | place: Sweden...
TAAACGACAAAAGCCTTATCATAAGGCTTTTGTCGTTTAAATCATTAGTTAATTATTATTTGCTTGTAGTTTCAGGACGGGGCAATAAAACTTTGCGCGAAAGTTTTAATTTACCCTGCTTATCCACATCCAGTAATTTCACCCGCACTTCATCTCCTACTTCAAATATACCATCCATAGTTTCAATACGGCGGTGGTCAATTTCTGATATGTGCAGCAAACCATCCTTGCCCGGCATAATTTCAACAAATGCGCCAAAAGGCATAATTGATTTTACCTTACCCTCATATATCTCACCTACTTCAGGTTTTGAAGCAATGTTTTTGATACGGGTAACGGCTTTATCAATAGCTTCCTTATTGTCGGCAAATATCTGAACAATACCGTAGTTACCTACTTCTTCTATATTGATGGTGGCGCCAGTTTCGCGCTGCATTTCCTGTATGATCTTTCCGCCGGGCCCTATTACCGCGCCAATAAACTCTTTATCTATTTTCAGGGTAATAATACGTGGCGCGTGTGGTTTATAATCTTCACGCGGTGCCGACATGGTTTTAGCCATTTCGCCTAAGATGTGTAAACGTCCTTCTTTAGCCTGGTTTAAAGCGTTGGTTAATACTTCGTACGACAAACCATTTATTTTCAAGTCCATCTGAACAGCAACAATACCATTTTTGGTACCGGTTACTTTAAAGTCCATATCGCCTAAATGATCTTCGTCACCCAGGATATCCGACAGGATAGCATATTTGGTACCCATCTCGTTGGTAATTAAACCCATCGCGATGCCCGATACCGGGTTGGTAATTTTGATACCCGCATCCATCAAAGCCAATGTACCGGCGCAAACCGTAGCCATTGATGATGAACCGTTTGATTCCAGGATATCAGAAACAATACGGATAGTATATGGATTTGCATCCTCGGCAGGTAAAACACGTTTTAACGAACGCATGGCTAAGTTACCGTGACCAATTTCCCTGCGGCCAGCTCCCCTGTTAGGGCGGACCTCGCCGGTTGAGAAACCCGGGAAATTATAGTGCAACAAGAATTTTTGGTATCCATTGATAAACGCGCCGTCAATCATTTGTTCATCATCCTTAGCGCCTAAGGTGACAGAGGTTAATGATTGGGTTTCGCCGCGGGTAAATACGGCAGAACCGTGCGCAGCAGGCAAATAACCTACTTCGCTCCATATCGGGCGTATCTGTGTAGTAGTACGGCCATCTAAACGTTTGCCTTCATCTAAAACAAGGTTACGGATAGCATCATACTCCACATCGTGATAATATTTTTTAGCTAATGATTTGGTGATGTCATCAATCTCGCCTAACGTAGCGATGTATTCGTCGCGTACAGCTTTAAACTTAGCGCCACGCTCGTCTTTACCTGAAGCTTCGCCTGCAATTGCGTAAACTTTATCATAAGTAGCGGCATAGATGGCTTTTTCAAGCTCGTCATTACTGTGCTCATGGCTGTAGGTGCGTTTTACGGTTTTGTTCAGTTCGGCAGTTAACTCTTTTTGGGCCAAACACTGTACCTTAATAGCAGTGTGTGCAAATTTAATGGCTTCAACCAGTTCGGCTTCCTGTATCTCGGCGCTTTCACCTTCCACCATGTTGATGTCGTGCTCGCTGCCTGCAACGATGAACTCTAAAGTTGCTGTGGCTAATTGAGATAAAGTTGGGTTGATAATTAATTTACCATCAACTTTAGCTACGCGAACTTCTGATATTGGCCCGTTAAAAGGGATATCAGAAACCGATAATGCTGCCGACGCGGCCAATCCTGCCAAACAATCGGGCATGATGTCTTTATCGGCAGAGATTAAGGAGATCATCACCTGTACATCGGCATGATAATCTTCGGGGAACATGGGGCGCAATGCGCGGTCGACCAAACGTGAAATTAATACTTCATAGTCTGATAAACGTGCTTCGCGGCGTAAAAAACCACCGGGGATACGGCCTGTGGCAGCGTATTTTTCCTGGTAATCAACCGAAAGCGGTAAAAAATCAACACCTTCTTTTGCTTCTAACGTTGATACTACGGTAGCTAATAACATGGTGTCGCCCATCTTAATTACTACCGAGCCATCGGCTTGTTTGGCCAGTTTACCGGTTTCGATCTCAATGGTGCGGCCGTCACCTAAATCAATAACCTTTTTAATTACATTTAAACTCATCTTGTTTTTCCTCGTTTTGGCGCACTTTCATCTTTTAGGCGCACCGGTTTTTATTTGTGTATATATATTATTTCAAAAGTAAAAAAGCCATCCCCTTTATGTTTGAGACGGCTTTTATAAAAAAACTTTAAATGGTTATTTTATGATATCCCTAAGGGCTAAAGCCTTAATGATAGCACGGTACCTTCCAATATCTTTTTTGTACAGGTAAGCCAGCAATCCGCGGCGTTTACCTACTAATTTTTGCAGCGATAACTGGGTTGAAAAATCATGTTTATTCTTTTTCAGGTGACCGGTTAAATGCGCTATGCGGGTGGTGAATAAAGCAACCTGCCCTTCTACCGAGCCGGTGTCGGCAGGACCGCTGCCATGTTTTGCGAACAATTCTTGTTTCGCCTCTGTACTTAAATACATTACTGAAATAATATTAAAGCGTTAATAATTTTGTTAATTGTGGGTGCAAAGATAGGGATTTAATTCAGATTTCAAAAGGTAATTTTTGGATGGGTTAAGTGGTTGATTAGGTTGATTAGGTGAGTGGTTGGGGATTGTGAATAATGATGATTTGTAGAGACGCAATATTTTGCGTCTCCAACTATGCAGGGCGAGGATGCAAAGTTGGATTTGCGGCCGGGAGACGCAAAATATTGCGTCTCTACACCGGATATGAATTTACAACAACCTGTTTTAAACCCAAACGCCATTTTTGGACAACTTCTAAATTTTGGGCGTTTTAACGGGCTATCCGCTTATACGCCTGTAGTCCGCCTATTGGCGGAGCGTGGGCGGGTATCGCTGCTATCCCTAACGCAGGAACTTGTACTTTGTCAGAAACTGGATTTGAGTACGAGTTTTTATACCGTTTAAAAGGAGCCAGCGCATCAGGATTATCGTGTGTGCCTTGCGGCTCAGTTTCCACAAAGTAGCTTTTCAAGTACAATTATTACCACCCCATTTCACCGTGTTATCAATTTAATTTCCTAGAAAACTAAATCTTTTGACCCTTAGCGCTGACTCCTTTTAGTAGGCAGATGCCCATTCTTTCTTTTTCAATACTCTTTCAAGATCAATATTAATATCCCAATTCATAAACCACATATTCTGTTCTTTTATTTTATTTATTTCACCATCTATATCGATACTTTCGTATTTTGAATGTCTAACTATTTTCTTTTTTGATTCATTAGATACAAATGGACAGCAAATAAAATCAAAAAACAAACAAGTTAATTCAGATCTAGTAAATGGATCTTCTGAGATTTCGTATTTCTTTATAACAGATTTCTCTAATGTTGTCTTCATCGCGTTGTATTGGGGGTAGTTGTCAAAGTAATATAACAATGTTATTATTTGAAAATAATTTAGTCTTAAAAAAAGCTCCAAATCTGTCAATTCAGAATCTATTAAATTAAAATATTCACGTATCTTTTTTTCCGTTATCAAATAATTTTCCCCTAATTTTTTTAAAGGTATTAATAAATTTAAAGTCTCAATATTTGTTTCTTTAATAGTGGTTTTTCTGTGATAAGTAGTCATTACAAATTCTGTTTCACGCGCTATTTTAGAAAAAACAGTTTGTTTAAAGTCCTCAGCCTTATCATCTATAAATTTTGTTATCAAAACAATGATTTGCGCTATCTTAAATGTTGCACTTGCATTGATGTTAAGAGAATAAGTATAAAATGCGATATCCAAAAACATTAGTAAAAAATTTTCAAATTCTTTTTGAGACTTCCCTAAATTTTTATCCCTTAGAATTTTAACTAATTCACTTTTCATTAAACGTACTACATCCTTGTTTACAACATCATAGGTTATATTATTTTGTCTTACAATACATTGAAAATCTTTAACAAATTGTTGTGATAAATAGTACGGTTTTACTATTGATTTAAATGATCTTATTTTTTCATTATTTGTATTAACAGTAGTTTCTATTAATTCTTTAAAATGATCTATAACAAGTTTTTTCGCTTGTCTTTTTCCAACTGATATATTTGTTATGAAGGGTGCTGTACTTTTTTTTGTTTTATTTGAATTGATATATAATTTATAAAACTCCAGTTCTTTTTTATACGTTCTTAAAATAACATCCAATGTTTTTTCTTCGTTTGAAAAGATAAAAAAATCATCCACGTATCTTCGTATTTCATAGTCTATTCCAAATTTTAACTTCTTATTTTCTAAAATATTTAATACGTTTAAATCTATTTGTTGCAATAATATTTCTGCAAATATTCTCGATATTTCAGGCCCAACCACAATGCCATTTGTTTCATTATAATTTGCCAATTGCATTAGTTTATCAAAGGAATTTTCAAATGTGGCTTTCCTTGCATCCCTTTTAGCGCTTTCTTTATCTTTAATAGCCCAAGTTATAGAATGAGTATATATATGATAAAAACATTTGCTAATATCAAATTCCCATAAAATATTAAATCTTTGTTCAAGTCTTTGGTATTCATTCCTTTCATAAAATTTATATATTAAATCGATCGGATCATAAATAAAATAAGATTTAAGTATTTTAGATTCTATATCTAATACATCCGGCTCTACTTCTGTTTCTGCACTATGGTGCTCGTCTTCTTCAAAAACTAGAGAGGGAGAATATGTAAACTTTGCTATCTTTTTTACTTTCCTAAGTGAAAAAGGGCTTTTAGAACATAGATGAATTATTATGGAATCATATTTTTGATAAAATTCCACAAAGTCATATTGATTAATAGGATGGATTACACTTAAGCATCTTGTATCACCATCATTTGACTTAGCTATTTCATAATTAAATGGAATGCCATATGCCTGTTTTTTAATTTTTTTAAAAAATGGCAAGTGTTTGTTTGACGATATAATTGAGTAAAAGCCATCATTAGAAAAAAGCATCGGGACCTCGTAAGGTAATACTTCCGTCAGTAAGACTCTATTAATGTCTTTTTTGTTGATTTTTATTTTGCTCATCGCCAACAACTATTTATTTCTTTCATAATGGATGCGTTAAAACTGTACTTTACTTTGTTTTCAAAGCCGTGTCTAAAAGAATATTTTCGCAATCTATCTGAAAGTGTTGGAGTTAAAATAATTGATAGTTGATTTCCGAATGAATGTCTTTTTGAATTTAACGCCTTATGGTAAAAAAGATTTAATTCATCCAAATCCTTTAATGTATTGATATAGTTATAGTTGTAATATATTCCCGCTTTTAAATGATGTCTCTCATCAAATGTGCTTTTGACATTATAGTTACCTGTCAAAAATTTTATTCTATTTTCAAGCAATATGGAGTTTTTATTTTTTATGAAATCTAAAAAACTATAAATTATTCTTGATTTTATTTTTTTAACCTTGCTGTTTGCGAGTGAAACAATAACTTCTTTTCTACCTTTCTTTAATTTTTTTATAACAAATTTATAACCTAAATATTCTAAAGGTTTCTCTGGAAAAATTCTTTCTCCACTGAAAACGCAAGTTTTGGATTGATTTTTAATAAGTCCGACTTCTTTTAGATTTTCATCTATCGATTCTTGTATTGACCGGAGATTATTTTCCTTATTATAAAATATAATTATATCATCAACAAACCTCGCGTAATAAAAAACGCTACTTATTCCTCTAATAAATCTATCAAATTTTCTCATGTACAACTCAGAAAGAGTTGCACTTATAGGCAGTCCTCTTGGCAGTCCAGTTTTAGTAGCTAAATGGGGGTGGGTAAATATTTTATTTAGTAACCAAAGCGAAAAGTACGATAATAATGCATCGCTTTTTAATTTGTTAATCAACCGTTCTCTATCAATGCTTTCGTAAAAACTTGATATATCTGTCCTGTATATCCAAAAAGGACATTCATCGCCTAATAGTGTCTTAACTTGGAATACAATAAAATGTCTATTGGCCTGTTCATCCTTATATAACCTTTTAATGTTATCATTAAGTTTTCTGAGAATTAATTTGTCTATAAGATTCTCTGTATAATAATAGTTGGGAGATATTGTTATATTAAATTCAAAAGTTCCATCATTAATACTATTAGCTGCTAATTCGAGATCCGCCAATAATTTTGATTTCGTTATTGTGTGTCTAATAAGTTCAGATTTTTTACAAAGCCTAATTAGTTGCTCTGCAGTAAAATTTTGATTCATGATAATGTTTAGGTCAGCATTTTACAAATGTGATTGTTATGATTAATAATTTGCTTAAAATGAATTAATTATCAAATGTTAAAAAAGTATTTGATATTTTGTTGTTCATTTCGAAATTCTGTATAATTTCTCCTTTGCCTTTCGCCCTTGTTGGTATTATACCAAACAAACACCCTGGGAATAAGATAATATCACACAACTGCCCACCGCGCGGTTTGTTGGTGATAACACGTAACAAAGGCCAGGGAAATGAAACTCCTCTGGCGCGAGTATGCAGCGCAGAGGCCAAGAGCGACGCGTACTCGTGCCCCATTTGCTAAGTAATCACCTTTTTATAGTACCATTGGCTCAACCAGCATAATATCGATCAACCCCTTTGATCCATAATAGTCTTTCGCGCTGCTGTATAAATATTCTTCAGGATGTTCAACTATACCGGCTACTACCGGGTTATTGTGAATATAATCCAGCTTTTGATGTAATATTTCCAAATTGAATAATTCTATTGGGTGGTTATCCTGTTGCCATAGCTGAAAATTCAGGTTTTGGCTATTGCTTTTCCCGGCACGTTCCATCATCCATAACATCCACTCCCGGCGGCTTTCAGCCGGATGATTTTTAATGGCTGCTTTTAAGGCTATTGAAGTATGCTTTTTCATATCGCGCATAATATCTTCCAGTTTTTCGCCATGCGAACCAACTATCATATGGATATGGCTGCTCATTATACACCATCCATATATTTCCAGTCCTTTATTTGCCTGGCAATGTCTCCATGAATCGAGCATGATGTCCCTATATTCATTGCGTATAAAAAGGTCTATCCAGTTAACCACTGCAAAACTTACAAAATATAGCTTGTCCTGGTCTTTGAATTTGTATTTCCTGCTCATAATAAGTTAAATGTACATTACAAATAACTATTATACAAACAGCATTATCCTGCTTAGCAGGCGGGGCACGAGCACGCCCTGCTTTTGGCCTTTGCGCTGCATACTCGCGCCAGATTAAGGCGATTTGGTCATCGTTCCTTTTTTAACCAATTGCTCTACCGGGATTTCTTCCATAGCCAAATTTAAGAAATAAAAACAAAACAAGCAAAATACCCTACATCCAAATCTGCGACAACTTGTCGCAGAAATTCCATTCAGCTTAAAGAATTATTTATTATTAACGCAGGTTAAAAATTTACAAATAAAACTTTAACAAAAGTAATAAATATATTACCTTTATAGCATCAATTCTAAACCCAAATGAAATGTTCTGAATTACTTAGAAAATTTGAACGCGATGGATGGCATGTTGTGCGGCAAACCGGGAGTCATTTAATTATGGAACATCCCGTTAAAAGCGGGCAGCTTATATTTCCCAATCACGGTTCAAAAGAAATGAAAAAGGGTTTAGCAGAGAAATTGATCAAACAAGCAGGCCTTAAATAATTGATAGTATTGTACCATGAAAAAAATAACCTTTATAGTAGAAAAAGACGAAAACGGATTCTCCGCTTCTGCTGAATATTTTAAAAAATATTCTATCGTTACCATAGCCGATGATCTGCCTGAATTAAAGGCAAATATTTTAGATGCCGTTAATTTACAGGCAGCGCATAACGGTAAACCGGTATTTACAGATAATGATATCGTGCTAAAATATGATATGCCCTCTTTTTTTAACTTTTATGATGTTATCAATTCAAAAGCGTTGGCAAAAAGGGCGGGCATGAGTCAATCTCTGCTATCTCAATATACCAATGGAATTAAGCCGGTATCAGAAAAGCAGGTACAAAAGGTATTTAATGCCATCAAACAATTAGGAAAAGAATTATATGAGCTGGATTATAGCTTCTCAACAAAATAACCTATTTAGTCCGCATTTGCAAATCCCGGACTATAATATTCAGGGATTTGCAATCACGTTATCGGCAAATTATCCCGCAGATCGCGAATCTGCAAGTAAGTTAGTCCGGGATGAAACATCCGGACTAACCTATATTAAAAAAAGAAAATCTGCGGGACAACATGACCAATACCGGGTTGATATTGAATATGCTTGCCGGGGCTTCTACCAAAGACATTTCGGAAGCGGTAGGCCCGCGCACTTTTGAGGAAAGTAAAAAAGTTGCAAAGCAGGGTGGCAACGTAGCTAAAGTTGCGCGGCCGGAGTTAGGGGCAGGACCGGCAATAAAGTAATCACAGCACTAAATGCCCGGGACATTTTGCCGCTAAAAAAAGACAATAATGAGGATGCTAAATAAAACGACCCGTTGTAGTTTATAGCTTCAAACAACTCCAGGACCATCGGTACAAAAAGCTACCGCAAGGGTTAACGTATGTTAACCCTGTTTTTTACTTAAATAATTGATTATTAAATAGTTAATATGGGTTAACATCGAATTGTGTTAAGTTATGTTAACCCTCTCAATTTGGTGCAAGAATGAACCAGAAAATCATAGTTTAACCATTCACCCAATCAACCTAATCAACTACTTACTATCTTTACAATCATGAACACACACTCCTACAAAACCTTTGAAACCGAACACCGCGTACGCCCGGACGATATAGATATGTACAACCATGTGCATAACAGCAAGTATTTTGATTATGTGCTGGCCGCCCGGTACGAGCAAATGGATACCTGCTATGGCATGAGCATGGAGAAATTTATGGAGCGGGGATTCGGCTGGCTGGTGCGCACCGTTTATATCGACTATAAACGCCCTCTAAAAATGAGCGATTACTTTTTAGTCCGCACAGGCATTGAAACTATTGATGAGAAAAAATGCCGGGTACATTTTGCCATCATCGGCAAGGCCACCAACAAAGTTTGCTGCGATGGCTGGTTTGATTTTGTGATGATAGAGCTAAGTAGTGGCAAAGGCGTTTTAATACCAAAGGATGTGATTGAGCATTATGCTGTTTAGTTGTGATTACACCGATTTAATTATGATTTCACAGATTTTAACTGCTTCAATCCTGAAAATCCTTTAATCTGTTTAATCCCGGTTCAGACAATCAACTTCCCATAAAACTCCCCCAAATCCATCCCTGCTGCCCGCACCTGCTGGGGTATCAAACTGGCTGCCGATTGCCCTGGTGTGGTATTTACTTCGATAAAGTAGAAATCGTTGGTGCCTTCTAATAATATAAAATCAACCCTAACCATGCCTTTGCAGTTAAGGCGCAAGTAAATTTCGGTTACTATTTCGCCTATCTGTGCGTTTTTGGCGGCAGGTATATCCGCCGGGGTAATTTCTTCGGATGCTCCGGCGGTGTATTTGGCTTCGTAGTCAAAGAATTCCTTTTTGCTAATGATCTCGGTAGCTGGTAAAACGGTGATATGCCCGTCAAGGCGGGCTATACCGATGCTAAACTCGCGGCCCTGTATAAACTCCTCCACTAATATCTGGTGATCTTCCTTAAATGCACGTTCAAAGGCATCATGCAGCCCGGCTATGTTATGCACCTTGCTCATGCCAACACTGCTGCCGCCATTATTGGGCTTAATAAACAGTGGGAATTTTAAGGCTGCTACAACGGTAGCCATATCATGCGCGTCATCGGTTTTAGATATTTGCACCGAATGGGCAGTGTGCAACCCGTGAATATCTTTAACAATTGCCTTGGTATAGGCTTTATTCATGGTAATAGCCGATGTGGTGGCATCGCAGGTATTATAAGGTATGCCCAGTATATCAAAATAGCCTTGCAGCTTACCGTCTTCGCCGGGTGTGCCATGTACGGTTATGAAAGCGAAATCGAACTTTATTTTTTTGCCTTTTATTGTAAGGCTGAAATCATTTTTATCTATCTCATAATTGTCATTTCTATCTCCATAAAACCAGTGATCACGGTTAATTAAGATGGTGTAAACCTTATATTTATTTGCATCTAAACTGGCGGCTATGTTTATAGCGCTGTTAATGGATACATCATACTCGCCGGTAAAGCCACCGGCTACAAGGGCAATATTTTTGGTTGTCATAAGTCCAAAGATAGTTTTAATATTTTTCTAATTTCGAAATTGAACATCCGTATTTCGAAATAATTCTTATGTTTGATACTTAAATCAAGGATGATCTTTCCTGCAGCACATGAGTAAATTTGGGGCCTATTTAAAAACAAAATCTTTCCGTAACACTTTGTTAATGGCCATTGCGTCGGTTATATTGGTTGTCCTTGTTGCATTTTTTAGCCTGGGCTTTTATACCGATCATGGCGCGGGCATACCTGTACCCATTTTAAAAGGGCTATCTGTTGACGAAGCTACCAACAAGTTAAAAGACGAAGGTTTTAATTACGAAATAGATTCGGTTTTTGTATCAGACAAACCACCCGGAACTATTGTTGAGCAGGACCCCGACCCGGGAACGAACGTTAAAGAGGCGCGGGTTATTTATTTAACCATGGTTTCAAGGCTGGCCCCTAATGTGGCCTTACCCTCAATTGAGCAAACCCCCTATATTACGGCGGCATCACTGCTGGCAAGCTATGGCTTAAAGGTTGGCGATACCACCTACAGCCCGGACATAGCCCGCGATATGGTGCTGGAAGTAAAGTTTGGCGGGCAGCCTGTTAAAGCCGGAACAAAAATACCAAAAGGATCAAAACTTGACCTGGTACTTGGGGATGGGGCAGGCGCTGCTGAGGTTGTGGTGCCTAACTTTGTTAATCAAGAGTTGGATGAAGTGCGGTTTTCAATAAAAGGCAGCAGAATAACTATTGGGACGATAGAGGGTAAAGGATTAATAACAGATTCGGGCAGCGCTACAATTATAGCGCAGTCGGTAATAAAACCAGATTCAACTAAAGTAAACAGCGGCATACGCATTGACCTTATTATTCAACAAGTAAAAAAGAATGGAGGAAATTGATGCTTATACGTTACGTGCCCGCTTGCAAAATGATGAAAGCTTGAACTTGCTGGATGTACGCGAGGAAATAGAGTACCATACACACAATATCGGCGGTAAAAATATTCCTTTGTCTGTGTTCGATAAAAAGATAAGTCAATTGGGTTATAACAAAACAGACGAGATCATTGTTATATGCCAGGCCGGTTTAAGAAGCGCTACCGCTCAATCAATTTTAGTTCAAAACGGTTATCAAAATGTTAAAAATTTATCCGGCGGATTAATCGCTTTGCACAAGCTTCAGTAACATTACCCATTATTCAATATGACCACAAGAAAAAAAACATCATCCGGCAGCACATTTAAAAAATTCATTGTCGTGCTGGTGATAATTATATTTGTCGCCCTGGCAGGTACCGGCTGGGTTTATTATTTACGGTATTTTGGTGCCAATGTTAACGGCAAACAGCAATACTTATATATTCATACCGGCGAAACCTATGAGCAGGTTTATGATACCATTCGCGAAAAAGGTATTGTAAACGATACCACCACCTTTAACTGGGCCGCATATAACATGAAGTACGTTAACCGCGTAAAGCCCGGTAAATACCGCCTGCATGAAGGCATGAGCAACCGCACACTGATACGCATGCTGGAGTTGAACGAGCAGGAGGCGGTTACATTGTCTTTTCATAATTTAAGGCTGAAAGAACAATTTGCAGGCTTTGTTGGCAAAAGGCTGGAGCCTGATTCGGCAGCTATTATTCACCTGTTAGATTCTGCAGAATACATAAAGCAATATGGTTTTACCACTGACGATGTGTATACCATGTTCCTGCCCAACACCTACCAATTGTACTGGAACACATCTCCCGATAAATTCTTTCAGCGGATGTATGCCAACTACCAAAAATTCTGGACACCAGAACGCAAGCAACAGGCCGCCGATATTAACCTTAGCCCTATACAGGTATCCATATTAGCATCTATTGTTGATGCCGAAGCCCTGCATGATGATGAAATGCCGACTATTGCGGGCCTGTATCTTAACCGCCTTCAAAAAGGCATAAAGCTGGAATCAGACCCAACGGTTATTTATGCCGTAGGCGATTTTACCATCAGGCGGGTACTTAATAAATATCTTACTATTAATTCGCCTTATAATACCTATTTACATACAGGCCTCCCTCCCGGGCCTGTTATGATGCCATCTGTAAACGCTGTTAACTCGGTATTGAATTATAAAAAGAGCGATTATCTTTTTATGTGTGCCAAACCAGATTTCTCGGGTTATCATAATTTCGCTACCAATGCGGCAGACCATGAAGTAAACGCGGCTAAATTCAGGGAATGGCTTAACCAGCGAAACATCAAAAGGTAATGTTTGAGCATGCTACTAAAATTCGCGTAAGGTATGGCGAAACCGACCAGATGGGCTATATGTACTACGGCAACTATGCTGAATTTTACGAGGTTGGCCGGGTGGAAATGCTGCGCAGCTTAGGCCTCACTTACAGCGGCATGGAACAATCGGGGATTATGATGCCGGTGCTTGAGCTTAAATGCAAGTATTTAAAGCCCGCGTTGTATGACGAGGAAATAACCATAAACGTGATAATGGATAAAATGCCGGGCGTAAAGATCCATTTCAGGTATGAGCTTTTTAATGAAAAAAACGAACTGATCAATCTTGGCGAAACCTTACTGGTGTTTGTAAATATGGCAAATAGCCGACCCTGCCTGCCTTCCACGGAATTTCTTGATAAATTAAAGCCGTTTTTTGAGTAGATTTGGTTTGAATGAGATGGTTTAACCGTTTTTTACTCCGGAATAAATATTACCGGAAATTTATTGAGTGGAGCAAAACTTTTGTTCCCCCTGGTTTTGGCACTCTGCCATTATATACTATTACGGTTTTGCTTATTGATGATTTTTTAACAGGCATATTGCCCAATAAGGCAACATCGCTGGCGTTTAATTTCCTGCTGGCATTTTTTCCGGCAATGCTGTTTTTATTTACACTGATACCTTATATACCCATACATAATTTCCAGCCAAAGCTATTGGATATTGTTTCTACAATTTTACCTACCAATGCTTACCTGGCTTTTGAAAGTACAATAAAAGAGATCATTATCAAACAAAACGGCAAATTATTATCATTTGGTGTTATTGCCGCCTTGTATTTTGCTACCAACGGAATAAGCAATTTAATGCGGGCGTTTAACAGTTCATCCCTGATAATTGAAAAACGAAGCTGGTTAAAACGGCGAATGATAGCTACTGTCCTCACAATTGTTATCAGTATAGCTTTACTGATAGCTATAGGTATCATGATAGAGGGGCAGCTGCTGATACGGTTTTTACAGCACCACCTGGCCAGCACAAGTGGTTTTTGGCGCTTCCTGATCAATTTATTCCGCTGGCTCATTATCATCTGTATATTTTTTGTAACCGTATCCATGTTATACCGTTATGGGCCGGCGCATAAGCTGAAATGGAAATTTTTCAACCCCGGTTCAATATTGGCTACCGGTTTGGCCATTTTAACCTCGCTTGGGTTTACTTATTATATCAACAATTTCTCATCCTATAATAAATTATATGGTTCAATCGGCACACTCATCGTGGTGATGCTATGGCTGTATCTAAACTCGCTTATCCTGTTAATTGGCTTTGAATTAAACGCGAGTATCGATCTTTCCGGGCGCTCAATTAAAGTGGTAAAGCAACGTTTTAATAGTTTCCGTGAAAATAAATACGGAGAATAAATTTATATAGCGCTGTTATACAATTACTTATATCTTAAAAAGTCACTTTAAAAAAACTTCAATATCCAATTTGGCAATTCGGCGTGGATTTGTACTTTTGTCCCCGGAGAGCTGGCAGAGTGGTCGATTGCGGCAGTCTTGAAAACTGTTGAACTTTTACCGGTTCCTGGGGTTCGAATCCCTAGCTCTCCGCTGAGTAAAATTTAAACAACATTGCGTCATTCGTGGCGTACTCGTTTAAAGAGAAGCTGAAAACAGCGCCCAGAGCGGGGAAACGAATTAAGTTCGGTTCCCTGTTTCTCCGCCAAATACACTTTCAAAAGCCATTAAAGCCTGCAAACTCAATGTTTGCGGGCTTTTTTATTTGGGGCAAGTACCAAAATTTGCATAAAAACCCCAAGTTTACCAGCGTCATTCGTGGCGTCTTTTATTTAACAAAAAAGACGCACGAATTTTAGTACAACACGTTGATAATCAACGTATCCGTAAGATATACATCTTGATTTAGAACTTCCGCAATTCGAAATTTATTCACTTAAAAAATTTCGTTATGATGGAAAAAAGCTTCGGGTTGTTCTTTTTTTTAAAGCAACCCAAAAATCAGGACAGTGATGTACGTTACGTTTATTTAAGGATAACGGTCGATGGGACATCAAAAGAACTATCTACCAAAAGGCTATGGGAACCGGAACGATGGAGTCAATCGTTGGGAAGAGCTACGGGAACAAAGGAAGACGCTAAAACCCTGAATGCCTACCTGGACGCATTATGCAATAATGTTTATCAGGCAAAAAGGACACTGCTGGAGGCTGATAAGCCTATTACAGCGGATGCTTTGAAAGACAAGGTGACAGGAAAAAGCGAGGTTAAAAGAATGATTATTGAAATTTTTAATCAGCACAATGCACAGGTGGAAGCACTTGTGAACCGGGAATTTGCTCCAGGGACTTTACAACGGTACAAAGTCTCCTGTAGTCACACGCGATCTTTCATTCGTTGGAAATACGGTGTAGAGGATATGGAGATCAAAGATATTGATTACGACTTCATTTCGGAGTACGCTTTTTGGTTAAAAAGTGTAAGAAACTGTGGTCACAATTCAGCCATGAAATACCTCGCCAACTTCAAAAAAATTGTATTGCAATGTATCCGTAAGGGTTGGATTCTGAGAGACCCTTTTATCGGCTTTAAAACAACGCGGAAAGAGGTGAAAAGAATTGCCCTTACAAAACAGGAAATCGAAAATTTAGCAAAAAAATCGTTTGGAATTGAAAGATTAGAAAATGTCCGCGACATTTTCCTGTTTAGTTGCTATACGGGTCTTGCCTATATAGATGTTCAAAAACTGAGGCGTTCACAAATCATTGAGGGTATCGATGGTGAAAATTGGATTAATACCAGCAGGCAAAAGACAGATACCACTACAAGCCTTCCTTTATTGCCAAAAGCAATGGAGATTATGGATAAGTATAAAGATCATCCAAAATGCGCTAATGAAGGCTATGTTTTGCCTGTGTTAACCAATCAAAAAATGAATGCCTATTTAAAGGAGATAGCTGACACCTGCAATATATCGAAGAACCTGACTTTTCACATTGCCCGTCATACTTTTGCTACCACGATCACCTTAACAAATGGAGTTCCGATAGAGACTGTTTCAAAAATGCTGGGGCATACTTCAATCAAGCAAACCCAGCTTTATGCAAAAATTATTGATTTGAAAATAAGTGAGGATATGGCAGCGCTAAAGCAAAAACTAACCAGTATCTAAGGATACCGGCACAAGTTTAGAGGAAACCGAGTTTTCGGTTTCCTCTTTTTATTTATAGACATTAAGTAAATATACCTGGCTACCCAAAGCCGGATGGTAAGAAGGTATATATTGAATATACCCGAAAACCTGCAAATCTTTAATACACTTGTGATAGGTCATAAAGCTATTGATATGAGCTAAGTGCATGACCTTTTGCCTGGATATAAAAATGGGCTTCTGAATATTGCTGCTTGTTGATAGTTGAATGATGCCAAATATTACAGCCATATGCCAGACAGTTATACGTTCGTCTGCGGTAAACAAGCGCAGGTAGTTTTTAAATATATTCAAATCTGCACTCATTACTTCCCTTTTTTAGAAAACAACGCATCCACAGAAGACATGCTATAATACCACGAACCGCTAATTTTTACAGGATTCAACTCTCCGCTGATCCTCATGTTTTGCAATGTGCTGGAGGAAATCTTTAGTAATTTCCTTACCTCAGCGCTTTTCAACCATTCAGCTTTTTCCCCATTCTCTTGTTTGACCGGAAACATTCTTTTCAGGTCATCCAATAACTGGATGCGGAAAATTTGTAAATCTTCCTTCGTTATCACTTCTGCACTCATCTCTTTCGATTTACTTATTTGAAATATTATGGTCTCTTTTTCAGAATAGCAGGTAAACCTTGCTTTTTTTCCTGTGATTGTAAGATGGCTGATACCTGATATAGCCAAGATCATGCAGATCACGGATACATTTATGATAGGTTGCCAGGCCTGCGATCTTTGCGATCTTCATTACTTCATTGCTCCTGATCATAATAGGGTCAGACAGGCTTTGCAGGTATTTATATTGCAGCAAGGCGCAATAAAGACTGATATGGCTTACACCGATCCTGGGATCGTTAGCGATTGCCATAAAGAAATCCGTTAAAGATTTTACTTGCTCCATTGCACACCTCACTCTGCCTCTTCATCATTATCAGCGAATAGCTGTCCTTGAACGGGATAACTATTCGCTGATTAATTAAACATGCTGTCCTCTTTTACGCTTTTTATCTTGCCCTGTTTTACCAGTATCGCCTTCACTTTCTTTCTGGCTCATTTTTTTTTTAGCCTCCTGCCCCGCAGATTGCCCGGAGGTTTCCTTCTCTTTTTGGTCAAGCCTGATTTTTTGCATGCTGCCATCATACACAATAACATTTTTATATTGGGGATTGGCTTCGATAAAACGTCTTTCTTCTTTGCCGTCAATTACAAAAGTTACGAATTGCCGGTTGCCTTTTTCCAATGAATCAATAAGCGCCTTTTTATCATCTGCGTTCGACAGTTCCTTAATTGGATGTTTGCTGACAGCTTCCATTAAATCATAGCCATATGCCTCCGTATAATGTTTTAACTTAAAGTTTCCTTTTTGGTCCGTGTCTGTGAAGTCAAGCTTTACCCAGGAATTATAGCCTTCCTTTTCCTTATTAACCAGGTCTTTATTTACGGCCCTGCCGCTTAGTAAATTGTACCCTTCTTTAAGCGTGAAGGTGTTGTCTTTCCCCACATAAAAGGTTTGTTCCAATGGCTTATCATTTTCGCCTTGTTTCACTGCCAGCAGATAACTGTTAAAGAAGTACATTTCATTTTGATCTGACTTTCTGAAGTTAAGCGTGGCGATGGTTTCGTCATTCCCGAATTTGTGCGGATATTGCAGTTGGAAGTTTGACACTTGCTTTTCCATATTCCTTTTCAAATCGTTTTCCAGGCTTTCTCCGAAGCCGGTGAATTTTACCTGATCTTTCAGGTAATCGAAATTATTCTGATCCATAATTTTTAATATTAATTGTTATTGATTTTTTTTATTTCCATTTATCCTTACCATCCTCTTTATTTGAGGATTGGTTTGGCCTTCAATATTTCTTTACCATCTACATTAAGAGCCATGTGACGGTCCCCGTTTTTCTCGTATAGCTCAATAGCCAAATTCTTATTGTCTGCGATAGTGAACTTTTTAAAAGCCAGTACCACTGTGCGGCGGTTTTTTCCATATATCGTTACCGATGAATCCGGATATTGAGCGAGTGGCGTGATCTCTTTTTCCTGTATTGCCATCCGTTTTACTTTTTTCTTATCCCGCACATAAAACCGGGTAAAATCAATGGTGTAGTCAATATGGCTCTCATTATTTATTTTGAACTGGTAGAACATAAGGTCTTTGGCCATATAGATGCCTTCCAGTTCCAGTTTCATATCATCCTCCTTATCCTTTTGGCGAAGAAAGGGTGGTAATACCGTTATATGCGCGGATATATCTTTTACCTGGACTTCATTTAAGCCTGCATTCGAGAAATTTATAGCTGCCTTTTCTTTTTGTTCCTGCTTACGCAGATCGATTGCCTGGTAAGGAAGATTTGGCGTATCATCAACAATAAAGCTGAATAGCTTGCCATCGGCAGTAATTACGCTTAGGTTACTTTCAGGCAATCCCAACCGTTCCGCTTTAAGCTTTAGCACATTATCAGCATCCTTTACTTTTTCCGCCAAAACATATTTACTACCGCGATCAACGCTTTTAATGGCCGTAGGAAAAAGAATAATGGTTGTTTTCAGGTTGGTTATCTGGATATGGTAGGGCGCAATTATTGCGGACGAATCTATATTCTTTATCACCTGTGCCATTGTAAGGCAGGGCAAAAGGGCATAAATTAATATGCCGGTTATGATTTTTTTCATATTTTCTGTTTGATTTAGTTATTTGTTTAATTGATTGCCATTCAGCAGCAGCACGGCATATCCGGCCTTTACCGTTACTTTGACCAGCTTTACTTTTTTACTGAAAAATCCTTTGGCCATTGTAAGGCCTGCAGTGGCGGCCTGCGCACCAAGCGACGGATCATATGACAGCGGGTCATAGCCCTGGATAGCCTGGTCCGTACCTTCCTTTGCCGCATCCCTTGCTATGGCACCGGGTACATAAATACCGGATAGCCCATCCTGGTCAAAAACCTTCATCGCAACCGGGAACACTGAACTTCGGTACCGGATAGTTTTAATATCTACCGTCAGGCGTTCTCCTTCAACCGCACAGGTACCGAAAACAAAAGTTTCTTTTGGTATCAGCTTTCCGTTAATAAAAATATCCTGTAACAAACGCAGCTTGATAGTTGAGCCGGAAGTAAGCGTTTGCGTTTCATGTACGACCGCTTCAATCGCATTCCCGTCTGCTTCCGGGTTGGACGGATTCAAATCATAGAACCCATTCTGCTGCACTGTATTGGTATAAGCCAAAGGACTATTGCTATCCGAAGTCCCATTCATTAATGAAGCGTCACCGGTATTAGTAGTGCCGCTTACCGGTAATACGACACCCCGTTCCTTTTGAGATTGCGCTTTTAACTTTTCACGGACAAGACCGGGGTTTTGAATTTCCTGGATTTTGTCCAGCATGCCATTTAACTGCTGCATCTGCGGGTCGGGCGCACCGGCATTGTTCATCTTTTGCATAGCTGCCTGTAGCTGGGCAAACTGCGTATCCGAAAGGCTGCTTCCCGTTTTTGCTGTGTTGTCGGCAGGCGGCTGTGGCTGTGCAGGCGGCTGGCTGATCTGCCGGTTGAGGGCAGCCAGTTTCTGATTGATCTGCTGCTCATTGGCAGCCAGGTTCGCGCGGGAGGTACTCAGATTAGCGACGGCAAAACTCTTTCCTATGATATTGTCGGATTGGGGCACTATGCCGGTAGCCGCTTTTAGCGAATCCTTTTTAGCCGCGTTCCTGTTCGTATCCGCTTTATAATAGGGGTCATCTTTCCGCAGTTGTTTAAATTTGAGCGAGTCTTTTTCAGCCTGTTCATAAAAGCTGAGTTTGTTTTCTGCACTGTCGCTTTTTAGTTTCGCGCCGGGCAGCTTCATATTAAGCCCCTGCATCGTTGCCGTAGCCACCTGGGCATGGGCGGCCTTGCCGCCGCCAAGCGCCCAAAAAAACAGGGTGGCAAAAGGTATGGCCAGCAAAGGCAATACCAGCAGCAGTTTTCGTTGTCTTTCTTCCTGGATATTCATTTTCTTAAATTTTAATGGTCAATGATGATTTTTTAACAGCGTGGAATCTGTCGGATTGGGCCTCGATAATTCCCTTGGCGCTATCGTTTTGGGCGTAATTGCCCGCTGGGCTTTAAATCTATTTGGCGGCCCGTTTGCCGATAAGACCGACCTTGCTATGCTGAACAGGATCATACTTCCGCAAAGTGCGCAAAAGACGATCAGGACAGCTTTTGTTTTCCGCGGGGACCAGCTTGCTGTTTTGCGGTTAAGGTAACCGGCTGTTTTCCACTGCATTTTTGACAGGATACTGTTGATCTGTTCAGCCAAGGGTGTTTCAGGGGTACGGGTCTTTGACCGCGTGATTATTTTCTTTAATCGGCTCATCTGTTTTCCGTTTTTAAATCTTTGTTTTCAAGCGTATTCCATTTTTCAATGAGAAAACCATGCGGGTTGTTGTCCGAGCGGGCGACGTTCCTCAGGTAACCTTCCGTAACTAGGCTGCGGGTTACGATGGACGTAGAGCGGGTCATCTTCTCTTTGGCATAGCACCGGAAGTAATAAGGGTACTGGTTGACATCCACGCGGATGCTGTCTATGGTGATCTGCTGGCTGATGTTACCGGAGATCAGGTCGCCGTAATAATCCCGTTCCTTCAGGTCGTTGTACATTTTTTCCGCTGAATTATCGGCCAGGTACAGGGCTTTGGTAATATGGGCCGTAATCACTTTTTCATCCGGGTCGAGGTTGAAAAAATAGTCATGGAACATCCGCACATGATCGCGGGCTTCTACAGGGATGTTATCCTTGCGTTCCGCGCTGAATGCTTCCAGCGCCTTGCCGTTAGCAAGGATGTAAATATGCTGCTGCGTATTGCTGACGAACTGGTAACATTTAAAAACGGTGAAGCAACAAATGGCTACACAGGCCATAATGAGTACAATGCTGAATGCCTTGATATGCTTAAAAGCAGTGTCTATATTTTTTAATTGCTGAAACATGGTTTGATTTTTTTAATGATTATTTATGGTGTACTGGGTTTGCCGGAAAGTTTATCTTCCATGTGAGTGGACGTCGTTCCTGTATTTGAACCACCTGGTCTGTTCCCCCCGCCAGGGGACAGCGGCGGGTCACCTGGCTTGCCGCCCATGCCCTGAACGATAGCTCCGGTATAGGCCGAAATAGCAGTTGACGCCAGTGCGCTGGTTTTGCTGAA
>Ga0302315_10001813_pt1 | contig 20932 bp, 21 predicted proteins | sample III_Palsa_N3_1_FD_200532 | JGI IMG/M metagenome (GOLD analysis project Ga0302315, IMG submission 200532) | Peat permafrost microbial communities from Stordalen Mire near Abisko, Sweden - III_Palsa_N3_1 | ecosystem: Environmental > Terrestrial > Soil > Palsa > Peat permafrost | place: Sweden...
ACATCGTAATCTTTTCTCTTTACCTTTTTCTTCTGCAATAAAATTATTCTTATCTATGCTTTCATCAAAGTCCTACAAACATAGGATGACACCCCTCTCTTTTTTATAAAAAATTTCTTGGAAAAGAAATAAATCTCACCTTCCGAACACCTATGTGGCTATGAGCGGGTACTGAAGCTTAACTAAATAAAATTCAATATTTCAGTTTTTGCTCTAAGCGAACAATGCCCTGTAAGTCAACACTTTAAATATTGATGACTTTTATAAATTCTATATAACACTTTCAGGGTATTGATTTTTGTTTTAGCTAATAGTTCATTTGTATAGTATTGTTTAACGATACAAACAATTATTAACCAATAAAAATAATTTACGCACACCTACTAATAGCTAATATGGCTGTTGGTTGAATTATTTTTTACACCTGATATATTATGCGGATAACTGTTAAGCACACCGGTTATATAATAACATGCCTGGCAACAGGCGCGGCGGCATGCTTTTTATCATTTATCCAAACCAACCAGGCCAATATAAGCAATGGCATAATAAGTGCTCAATTATACCTGCCCGATGATGCTAACGGCTATTACCGTGGAGTTAGGTTTGATAGGTCGGGCATTATTGCTTCACTTGATTATAACGGGCACAGTTATTATGGCGATTGGTATATAAGAAAATACAGCCCTACTAATGATGATTCGGTTATGGGGCCGGTGGAGGCTTTCGACCCTGTAGGTTACGATGATGCCAAAGCCGGCGGCGAATTTTTAAAGATAGGCGTAGGTTTGTTAAGTAAGCCTGATGATTCGGTATACAGCTTTAAAAAATTATATCCATTGATAAACCCCGGTAAGTGGAATATAAAGCAAAAAGCCAACGAGGTTGTGTTTACACATATACTTACTGATACCGCTTACGCCTACAAATATCAGAAAACGGTACAGCTTATTAAGGGCAAAGCTGTATTGGTGCTTAGCCATACTTTAAAAAATACGGGTAAGCGGGCGATAGTAACCTCAGTATTCGACCATAATTTTTTGGTGATGGATAAGCAAGTAACCGGCCCCGGGATTACTGTTACTACCCCAATAGCTATAACAACGATACATAACCGCCGGCCCGATTATGTAACACTGCAGGGCAACCAACTGATATACATGAAACAACTGGATAAAGGCTTTGTACAATTTACCGACCTAACTAACGGTAAAGGCGCTGCTGATTACACCTTAAAAATTGAAAACCATAACACCGGCGCGGCGGTAAAAATTACCTGCGACAGGCCAATTACGAAACTGGCCTATTGGTCGACACCAAAAACGATATGCCCCGAGCCTTACATCAATATTAACATCAACCCCGGCCAGCAGTTTACGTGGACCATTACTTATGAATATTATACCTGCGACATTATAAAGAACTAAACCTATGAGCATTAAAAAAACTATAACAACTTTAAGTATTTGCCTGGCTGCGGTATGTATGCAAAAAACCGTGTTTGGACAAACCTCGCAGATAGTGGCCTACCCTGCCCCGCCGGGGCTTACCACCAGCCCCGATTTTACCGTTAGCGTAAACCACAAAAGCATATGGACGGAAAGTGTTGGCAATGGCGGCATGGAAAATTTGAATGTTGCCAACTACTCAGCATCAGGATTACAGACCATTACCATAACCGCGAAAAATGATATAAAAAAGTACAAAATATTGCCAAAAAGCCGCAATATTATAGGGCATTTAGCGGGTAATAAATTAACTTTTACCATTAGCGGTCCGCAGAAATTATACGTAGAAATTGACACTTTACCGCATTTAGCTATATTTTCCAATCCAATAGAGGTTAACGCCCCAAAACCTGGTGACCCCGGTGTGGTGTACTATGGGGCGGGGACTACACAAACTGAGAAGGAAATTACCCTGCAAAACGACCAAACAATTTACATTGCCGGGGGTGCTGTGGTTAACGCCAATATAAGGGGGAAAAACCTCCACAATGTGAGGATTATTGGCCGTGGGATATTGAACGGAAATGTGCGGATATCGGGCACTACAAATTTGGAAGTGGGTGGTATTTTTATCCGCAATACCCGCGGCTGGTGCAACACCCTTACCGATTGCCATAACACACTTTATAAAAATGTAAAGGTATTTAGCTATAAAACCGTGTGGGGATTGGATGGTATCGACCCGGTTTCGTGCAAGAACTTTACTATTGATGATTGTTTTATCCGAACGCGGGATGATTGTGTGTCGATAAAGTCAATTGCCAGCCATGGCGGCGATACGGTTAAGGATATTAATACTGATTCTATCACTGTAAAAAACTGTGTATTAATGGGTTGGCAACATGCCGATGGGGTTACTATGGGTTTTGAACTGCAGGGTGGCCTGGCGCAAAACGTGCTGGTAAAAAACTGTGATATCCTTTCTGCTCGTGGCCAGGGGCGTACGGGCGGGCACTCTGCTTTTAGCATTGTGTGCGATGGGCCTTCAACTGTGCAAAACATTCGTTATGAGGATATTAGGGTTGAAGATGCTATCGAATATAAAAACCTGGAACTTATTGTAACTGAGGGCCGTAGGTATGGTACTGCCGGGCCAGGCCATATTAATGGCGTATACCTCAAAAATATCCATTGGGCAAATCATGATAAACCGTTTGTTATAGCCGGTATACCAACTAATTATGTGGAAAATGTAACTTTCGACCATTGTTACCTTGCAGGTAAGTTAATGACCAATACCAGTTCGGGAGATTTCCAGATGGAATTTGAGCGAGGAGTAAAGTTTATTCCTTCAAACTAAATGATAATCAAACAATTAAAACATAAACCAATAAATATAAAACCATGAGAAAAATTGCAAGCTGTTTATTAATCGCAGCATTGTTTATGAGCTTTGCCCCTACCATTTCGGTGGCGCAAACCAGCCCCTACCCTCCTCAATACGGCAAACCTTACAAATATGTACCCGACCCGCAGGATGTAACCCTGTACCAGATAAATACCCGCGCGTTTAGTCCGGGTGGCAATTTTAAAGGCGTTACTGCCCGTTTAGATTCAATTAAAGCGCTGGGTGTTAACGTTATCTACCTATTGCCAATTTACCCGGTTGGTGTATTAAAAGCTACAAACTCGCCTTATGCTACACGAGATTATAACGCTGTAGGTGCTGAATTTGGTACACTTGATGATTTACGTGCCCTGGTAGATGGCGCCCATAAAAGGCATATGGCCGTTATTATTGATTGGGTTGCAAACCATACTTCATGGGATAACCCATGGATAGCCAATAAAAGCTGGTATGAGCAGGATACCAGCGGCAATATCAAATACCCGCATAACTGGCGGGATGTTGCCCAGTTAAACTTCAAAAACCCCGATATGCGCCTGGCTTTAATAACCGCCATGAAATCATGGGTTTACAAAGCTAATATTGATGGTTTCCGTTGCGATTATGCCGATGGCCCTCCTGCCGATTTCTGGAAGCAATCTTTTGATACATTGAAAACTATCACCACTCATAAACTATTATTATTGGCTGAAGGTGGCCGTTCATCAAATTTTGTAGCTGGTTTTGATTTTAATTTCGATTTCAGGTTTTATGGTAATTTAAGAGCTATATATGAGCGCAATAAATCGGTAAAATCTATCGATACCGTAAACATGAAGGATTATGAAGGTGCCGGCCCCGGTCAGGGTATGGTAAGATACATTACCAATCATGATGTAAATAGCTCGGATGGTACACCATTAGATTTATTTGGCGGAAAAAAAGGCTCGATGGCTGCGTTTGTTGTGGTAGCTTACATGAAAAGCGTACCCATGATTTATAACGGGCAGGAAGTAGGTACACCTAACCGTATTGTGTTTCCATTACTAAGATCAAAAATCGACTGGTCGCTCAACCCGGATGTTACTGCCGAATACAAAAAGGTAATTGCTTTCAGGAACAAAAGCAAGGCCATACGCCGTGGGGATTTAACCTCGTACAGCAGTAATGATGTTTGCGCATTTACCAAAGTGGCAGGTTCGGAAAAGGTGTTGGTATTATCAAACCTACGCAATAAAGAGGTTACTTACACCGTACCGGCCAACTTGGTAAACACTACCTGGAAAGATGCCTTTACCGGTTCAAAAACAACATTAACTGCGCAAATTACAGTTGAGCCTTATCAGTACCTTGTGTTTAAAAATTAAAGGGAGGTTTTTTTAAAAAAACTATTATGTATAAAAAAATTTGTTCCGTTTTGGTATGCGCAATTGTGCTATTGGCAGTACCTTCGGCTAAAGCTATGACTATAACACGCGTTGAACCGGCAAACTGGTGGGTTGGCATGAAAAACCACGAACTGCAAATAATGGTTTACGGCCCCGGCATCGGTAATTCAAAGCTCTCGTTTAATTATCCTGGTATAACGCTAAAAGAGGCCGATAAAACAGATAATCCCAACTATTTATTTGTTTATGTGAATATCGCCACCGGCACAAAACCCGGCACATTGGTGCTGCATTTTACTCATGGGGCTGATAAGACTACCTACAATTATCCTCTGCTGGCGCGAAGCGATAAAAGCGGGGCAGCGGGTTTTAACGCGGCTGATGTTTTATACTTGATAACGCCTGATCGCTTTTCCAACGCTGATACTGCTAACGATAACATGGATGATGCTACGGTAAACCGCAGTAACCCCAACGCCCGCCACGGAGGCGATTTACAGGGCGTTGCCAATCATCTTGATTACATTAAGGACTTGGGTATTACTACCGTATGGCTTAATCCGGTACAGGAAAATAACATGCGCGGTGGCTCCTATCACGGTTATGCCATTACGGATTATTATAAGATGGACCCGCGTTTTGGTACTAACGAGCAGTTTCGCGATTTGGTAAAAGAGACCCACCAAAAAGGCATGAAAATGGTGATGGATATGGTTTTTAACCACTGCGGCAGTTCGCACTGGTGGATAAAAGACCCGCCGGCTAAAGATTGGATAAACAATGGCGGCAAGTTTTTACAAACCAACCACGCTACGGTTAGCGTAATGGATATCCATGCTTCAAAAACCGAAAGGGAAACATTCTTGAACGGATGGTTTACACGCGGCATGCCCGATTTAAATCAGCACAACCCCCACCTGGCTACCTACCTGATACAAAACAGTATATGGTGGATTGAATATGCCCATATTGATGGCATAAGGCAGGATACTTATTCGTACATGGATGCTGCTTTTCTTTCGCGTTGGTGCAAATCAGTTTACGATGAGTATCCTAATTTTAATATTGTTGGCGAAACCTGGTATAATAAAACCGCTGCTTCGGCGTGGTGGCAGCAAAATTCAAAGCTCAACCCCAATAATTCGCACTTAAAAACCGCGATGGATTTTTCGCTGACTTTTACCACCCAAACCGCTTTCGACAGCAAAGCAGATAATGGTTATTTGGAAAACATTTTTGAAGATATTTCGCAGGATTTCCTCTACCCCAATCCATACAACCTGCTTATATTTTTGGATAACCACGACATGAGCCGCTTTAACCACGAAGGCGAAACAGATTTAAAACGCTACAAACAAGGCCTGGCATTTTTGCTAACCACACGCGGTATACCACAAATATATTACGGCACCGAAATATTAATGACTGGTACTAAAGAAGAGGGTGACGGCCTTTTAAGAAAAGATTTCCCCGGCGGATGGGCTGGTGATGCCACCAATGCCTTTACGAAACAAGGCCGCACCGAAATACAAAACGAAGCCTGGGATTATATGCAAAAGCTGCTGCAATGGCGTAAAACAAGCCCGGCGGTAACACAGGGCGAGTTAATTCACTACGCGCCTAAAGATGGTGTTTATGTATATGGACGTATAAAGGACAATCATAAGGTTGTGGTGATGCTGAATAGCTCACTAACCGACCAAACCGTACAAATGGACCGCTTTACTGATATAACGGGTGGTTTTACAAAAGGCCGTGATGTAATTACCTCACAAGTAGTTGATATCACTAAAAAAGTTACGGTACCTGCAAAGGGTGAGTATATATTTGATTTAACAAATTAATATCTCTCGAAATAATGTTTAATGAGTTATGGCAGCCTGTTTCCAGGCTGCCATTTTTAATTAATCTCCTTAGCCTCGGCTACAGCTTTAATCAGCATAATTTTATCTTCAAACTCCTCATTAGGCACAAATGATTTATTTTTTACCTTGGTTTTGTAGGTATAAATGGTATTAACCGAGTAATTTAAAATTTTGCCGATGGTTTCGTTATCATGAATTCCCAGCCTGATTAACGCGAAGATGCGCAACTCGCTGTTGAGTAACTGGCCATCGCCCAAATGTATCTTGTGTTCAGCATCAAACAGGGCGTTAAAATCCTCTACAAAGCGCGGGAAAAGATTTAAAAACACCTTATCAAAGCTGTGCGACAGGTTTTCGCGCTCAAAATTGGTGTTTAACCTGTTCAATATCACCATTACTTCTTCATACCGTTTTTCGCGGATATTTTTTTCTATCGAGCGTTTCAGGCGGTCTATTTTCTCGATATAATCTGAGTGGACATTAAAAAAGTAGCCGATATACTCATCCTTAATCATATTGGCCTCATCCAGCTTCACATTAAATTGAGATAACGTACGGTTGGCGCTGTCCAGTCGTGTATTAACCTTTATCAGCAATTTGTTGGCAGCATTTAAATCATTGTTTTTGTTAACAATAATTTGATCGGCCACACGCAATCTTTTTAGTTGCTTTAAAACCACAATGGTTATAATAACCACTAAAAAAACCAGGCAGGTAATAATGGAAGCGTAAATAGTTAATAAGCTCTTTTGCTTCTCAATACCATCAATCTGCTCGCTTTCAATAATAGGCATTATACTGCTAATCTGGGCTTCGCGATGCCTTGCGCCGTAAAAGTTAGCATCGGCAATAGCATTGTTGATATAGGTAAACGCGGTTTTTATATCCCCCTGCTGAAAAATACGGCTGGCAATGTTAGTGAGCGCTGTAGACTCTTTTGTAGAATGCGTATTATCTACAATCGCCGACTTTATCAATAAAGGCATACCCAAATCAGGCCTGCCCAGCTGAAAATACACAAAACCTAAACAGCTATAATTTACCGCGCTATCCTGGTAGGTTTGTTTAAGTGTGAGCAGTTTTTGATACGGCCCAACAGCTGCTTTATAATTACGGCTCCTGAGCTCTTTTAAGCCAAATGCCGATAGATATTCGTACGAACCGGGTTGGCTATGGTTGATGATAGAATCGCAATATTTTAAACCTATAACGGTATATTTATTATAGTAATCTGTTATCTTATCAAAATCGGCTAAATCAAAATGGCTCCTGGCTTCTAAAAACAGGTATTCATAACGCTGTTTATCCGTCAGGTATTTTATATTAACCTTATCCAGTGTATCCAGGCCCTCCTTAAATATGCCCGCCGAAATCAGTAAGAAGCCCATATTTACACGGGCATAGTTTATTTTATTTTCATCTTTAAGCAGGTAGGCGCACTCATTCAGCTTTTTGCAATACACATAAGCAGAATCATGCACGAAGGACTTATAGGCATCAAAAAGCTGCTGGTAATTGTTGTAGGTATTTGTTAAGGATGATGAATTTTGATGGAGTGTATTCTTGAGGGTTTTTATCTCCTGCTGCTTTTTTTCATCATATTGTGCCTTGTTATCAAGTGCCTGGTTAAGTACTTTCTGCAGGCTGTCAACATCGGTTGCCGCCCCGGCTTGTTTCGCCAAAAACAGCTGGCAAACAAAAAATTGCAGGCAAAAAGCTATACAATATTTTATGCAGGTATTGCTTCTCAATATTAACAGAGTTTAAAAGGGGTACGTAGCACAATCAAAGCTACAAATTTCTTATAGATTTAGATTGTAAAATATTGGTAGCAAAGAAGCAGCAGGCGATGTGCTTAAAAAACGTGCAAGGCATTAAGCCTAATGTATCAACATATGCTGAAACTGGGCGCTATCTCCTTTAAAAGCACTAAAATCAACTGTATGGCCAATGCCATTTACTTTGGCAGCATCAGAATGTTGCCAAAACACCCAGTTGTTATGTTGCTGCAGGTTAATATCATCATAACCATAATGGGCTATCCATATCGGGTAATCATCAAAATATCCCGCCAGATAATCGGCATAAAAACTTAGTTGGGTATATATCACAGGCTTTACACCTGCCTTTGCCTGCACACGGGTTAAAAAATCGTGCAGGGTTTTGCGCATAACGTCGGGGCTTTCGCCATCAAGGGTTTCTACATCGGCTACTGGGGGCAAATCGCCGGTTTCAATGCTAACATTCTGCAAAAAGAAACGTGCCTGCCATGTGCCGTTTTTGTTTGCCCGTAAAAAATGGTAAGCGCCACAGGTAATACCGGCTTTTGGCCCCTCGCGCCAGTTACGTTTAAAATAAGGGTCCACTTTGGTTAGGCCCTCAGTGGCTTTAATGTAGGCAAAACTAATATGCACGCTATCCTCACGCATGTGGCTAACCTTTTGCCAGTTTATGCGGCCCTGCGCGTAAGAAACATCAATACCATGAATATTATATTGGGGTGGTATGTAAATATCAAAGCCTTTATAAACTTTGTAATTAGACTTTTTGCCGGCATCTAAAATCCACTGCCAGGTTGATGAAAATGTTTTAAGCACATAACCATAATAAAACGGAGATAACAAAACCAGTAAAATTCCCGCTAAACCAATTACCCAATAACGGGTTTTGCCTTGTTTTTTCTTTTTTACAGGTGCTTTTTTTACCGGTTTCTTTTTAGGGGCTGGCATAAAGCAAAGGTAGCAAAAGCAGGTATATTGATGCTACTTGTGCCTTGTTGTAAAACGTTGCTTATAAGACTTTCTATGATGTAAATACAAGTCTTATGCATTGATTAATGGTAAACTCTTTGCTTACATCGCCTTCTGTTATTATTCTTCCGGTTTGATATATCGAGGCAATTTCCTGCAAGCTTTTTTCTATTTCGCGGCAAAAAACTTCTTTATTACTGATATTTAGTATGGCTAACTGTGTATCGCCTTGAAGATTGTATGGCTTTATTTGGGACAAACCGCAAATTTTTAATATTTCCAACTTAATGTGGTTACTGATAAAAACCTTATCGATATCGGACATAAATTATACAATTAAGAAATTATCCTTCTTTTATTTTAATTATAGCCATAAGTTTTCATATAAAAAACAGTGAAGAAAATTGGAAAATATTATGCAATTGGCCCCTTATCTTATTAGTTAACAATCATAGACTAATGGGTTAAACTTTAATTATTACTATATAAATACAACCAATAGTTGTTAAAAATCAGGTGGGGGTATTTATGCCTGATTTACACATCAGGTATAAATACGTGTACCAAAAAAAACTAAAGCGGAATTTGGAAAAGAGAGTATTTTATAGCAAATAGTACCAGGCCTGCAGTATTGCGGCAGCCGGTTTTGGCTAACAGGTTATTCCGATGGCCTTCCACTGTTCGTGTGCTTATAAAAAGTTTTTCGCCTATTTCGGCATTGTTAAGCTCTTTGCATATTAATTGCAATACCTGCATTTCGCGGTCTGATAGTTTTACAGGGATGCTGCTTATGTTTTGCTGTGTTTGGCTTTTGTGCTTTGCATTATAAATCATAGCAGCTAGTGCACTGGTATTAAAATAAAAGCCTGTTTTATGAACGGTTTCTACAGCCAGAATTAATTCGTTTTTATCGCAGTTTTTTGCCAGGTAAGCAACGGCGCCGGCATTTATCATTTGAGTGATAAGTAATGGCTGTACATGTACCGAAAGTACAATAACCTTTATACCAGGATATTTTTGATGCAAAACATTATTTAGTTCGATGCCGTTCATGCCGGGCATATCCATATCAATAATGGCAATTTGGGGTATTTTAGTATCCTCGCTATCCAGCTTCTCTAAAAATGAATTTCCGTTGTCCGATTCTGAAACAAGCTCAAATTGCTCAACCGTACTAATTAATAATGCCAAACTTTGCCTAAACAGGTTCTGATCGTCAACAATAGCTATACTTATTTTTTTCATAGTATAATTAACTGTTTAAGGGGCACTTTATATTTACATTAAACCCGGCCCCTTCGGCCGTATTAATTTCATAAGTAGCGTTAATAACAGTCAAGCGGCTTTCAATATTTTGCAGTCCCATTCCTTTATGGGTAGTGCCTATATTAACTCCTTTTCCATTATCCGTATAGTCAATCAGCAATATACCATCATCAATCTGCGTAAAGTTTATATTTACTGCTGATGCATAAGCATGTTTTATAGTATTGTTAATCAATTCTTCCAAAACCCGGTACAATGCAAGTGAAACAGGCTGTGATATATCTTGCAGCAGTGCCTGGGCATTATTAACCAGTTTTATATTCAAATTGCCGGATTGATTGATAATGCTGCATTTCTCTTCGAGGGCGGCATTTAACCCATAATAAGTTAAAGCAGGCGGCGACAGGCTATGCGATATATTACGCACATCTTTAATTACATTATCAATAATATCCTTACTCAACTTAACATATTTATCATTATCCTGCGCGGGTTGTGATTGCAACAATTCGATGGTAAGGCGCAAACCCGAAAGCGCGGTACCCACATCATCATGCAAATCCTGCCCTATGCGTTTGCGTTCGGTTTCCTGCGAGGTAATTATAGCTTCCAATAAATCCTTCTGGTGCGCGATTTTTGAGTGCTGCAATTGCTGGCGCTGTAAAAGCATTTTATTTTGGTTGCGGATATAAATAAGGATGAACGATACCACCATCACAAATGTGCCGCCTATAGCTAATAAAACAACTACAAAAATATTATCTGTTACGCTTTGCATTTATAAAACCCTACTGCAAATAAAATATATTGGATTACTAAAATAGTATCAGAAACCGACCAAACAATCAGATTAACCTGAAAGCTTGCCTTTGATAAATAGTTTACAAAAACAAACATGCAAATACCGCTGGAGCAAAATATCAAAAAAGCAATATTAACCCAATTGATGCTATTGTTTGACCATCTATCATCATGTTCTATAACACTTTGCTGGTTAAAATAAGTAATGGCATAGCCTGCTATTATAAAATTTTCAATTGCACTGGAGTAAGAATTAATAATATTATTACCGGCTTGTATAACAAAAAAATCTATTAGGCAAAATAAAGTGAAAATGCAGACGATCCACAATATAGTCCTATTCCATATTCTGAAAACATCCCGGTAAAAAAATGACACAAATGCAAACTCTATTGGCGTTGTTATATTAAATAATAAACTATCATTTATGTGCCTTGCACATAAAAATATATTGATAGCACTGGTAATAGCCATATATACCAGGTACCAAAAAGCAATTTTTACAGTCGTATCAAAAAATTTGTACTTTATAAAGCCGGTAACAAGGGGTATTAATAAACAGCACGGTACTATATAAAGGATAAAGACAAGCAGCATTTGGCGTTATATATTAATCTGCCTTAAATATAAAGCTGATTAACATAAAATCCGCATTTAAATTAACTATTTAAAGGACTTGTTGCCGAGCAAAACGGAGGGCATAATGCTGACAAGTCAAATACATTGCTTAAACCTTCATTAACACCACTTAAGCTTCCATTCTGTACCAAATAAGGCACATCATCGCCATTCACAACCGGCACAAGTAATAGTTTAGCGGTTGTCGGGTCGGCAGAGTCTGCAAGCCCGATATATGCCCTAACCCCTTCGGCAAGTGGGTTATATAGTAGTATATTTTTAAAGGCTATTATAGGTATTAAAAATGCATGTGCTGCAAATGCCTGTCCCGATGTTTCAAGATAGTTTCGCCAGTTTGCTGCCAATTGAATAGCATCTTTTACAGGAATAGTGCCATCAGGATTGCCTGATAAATTATTTATTTCGCTCATAGTTAAGTGATTAATTATTTTTTGTAATAAGATTTACATCACCCAATATATAAAAAAACAAATCCAACATTCCCAAAAGTTGTAATTAATAAAATGAGCAGCATTTTGTACCCAATTGATAAACAAAGGCTTCGATAACTACCATCCCATATTTGATTATTATAATTTTTGAAGTATTATTTTACCAAGTATCAAGTGATCATTTGGTACCCGGTTTTCGTTATATAATTCTCTTTCTAATTGTCTATCCTTATGATAAATGTCTTTATAGTCGATAACTATCCCTTCCCTCACTATACATGTAAGGTGAACATTTCTGCCGGTTGTACTTATCCAACGTAACCTTTCCATGTTAATAGCCATCTTACGTATCAATCCTTGCGGAATAACATAACAATCGCCGCTACGCTGGCCTACTAATAACCTCATGTGATCCTGCAGGTCGATATATAGCTTAGATTTTGGTTGCACGTTATCTACAGAATTTAAAAAGCTATTGCTTTTTAGTGCCAGCAGCAATGCTTTGTCTGCTTTAAATTTCGCCCCTTTATCAATTTTTTGCGAGGTATAAACCGGGCTTAATTTGCCGTAATGCAAATCGTTTATAAACCGTATCATGGCATCGGTTAATAATACATCGTAAATGGCCGCTTGGATATTGTTTTTGCCTTGTTTGGTAAGCTTATCAAGGGTTGGATAAAGCAACAGTTTTGGATGATAGTCCTCGTGGTTCAACCCGTATTGCCTTACACAATCCAATAACAGCATAGCATCCCAGGCATGTGTTTTTACGGTATCGGGCGCTATCCAGGCTAATTGATAACCATTTTGCTTATAGAACCGTTCGACTGATTTAGGATAATATAAATTGTTGTGTTCCTTTTTAAATGCTTGTTGTATTTGAGCATTTAGCCTGAAAGGGACCAGTAGGATGATAAGGGACAATAGCCTAAACATTAGCTTTACGGGCATCATAAACTTTTCATATTAAGGTTAAACGCAACTGTTAATTGGTCTTTTGTTTTTATCATTCCCCCGAGTTTTTGCGGAGGTGTAAGATTGAAGTCGGAAAAATTCAAGTCTCTCGACCCGAGTAAATGGATTACCTTTTGGTCATCCTGGCTTATCTGGTATTTAATTTCAAAGTGTTTGGCAACCCCTGCAATTTCAATGGCTACTAGTCCGGTAATAAATTCGGGCTTGGCTATGGGTTCGGGTAATTGATTTAAGGATAAAAACCTGATGTGCAATAGCGGGAATTGTTTTTCATTTAGTGTTTTCTGGAGTTGCCTGGTCATGCCCGAATTATGGCAATCAAAGCTGCTGATGCTGAGCGCAATGTCGCCTGTTAAAATATAGCCCTCATCTTTTTTACTGATAGTTATGGTATCTGTATGGTCATACGCCGGGATAACACAGCTAAACTTATTTATATTGGTACTTCCGTTTACACTCAAGCTGCTGTTTTGGCTTACCACCCAGGTTTTTGACCGGGTATTATTATTTAATTTTTTGTGCATAGCAAAGCAGGTAATTACAATAAAAAGTATTGCGACCGGCAAAATATTTTTGTACTGCATTTTGTGGCCTGTTTAAAATCAGGGATTAATTTTGGCGAATACCAGCCCTGCAATAATTGCTTGTGCAAGGCCGTACAGAAACCAGCTTAGTACCATTATTAAAGTAATGTCTAACGAGCTAAAGGATATCCACATAACGGGTAGTAGCGCGATGATGGAGTAAACAAACCCAAACTCTAAGCCCCGCATGATAAATGAGCCTTTAAAAAGCACTTTAAACCTGTCCCAAAACCATGATAATGCAAGACTGATGATGAACGCGTGCAGGTAAAACAGTATGTCCCTGCTGCCATCCGAATTAAACAATGGGTTGTTATACTCCACAAACAGGTGCGGGAAAAACCTTACACCCAGGTACAGGCCGCCATAGCTTATTACAAACAATATGCATCCGGCTATAAGGCCTGTGGTTAATATCTTTTTCATTATTAATAGGTTAGCAACAGGTAACAAATGTTAGTTAAAACCCGATAGAAGCTTCTAATACCGCCCCATGAAAATTGCCCCCGTTAAGTATATTGGTGCCAGGGTAATTCTCGTATGATTGGTTTACATATTCGGCTTTGGCCATTATGTTTTTGGTGATAAACCAGCCAATTGAGCCGGCCTCGCGGTTAACAGTAATATCTGATGCAAAGCCCTGCAACAAGGCGGTTACGGTGTTGTAGCGAAAGCCTATCCAAAAGTTTTGTGTATTTTCAGGGAACCTGTAAATCAGGTCGGCGGCATACTGGGTAGCCTTGCGTTCATTAACTTCGGTAATGGCCCTGCCTTTGGCATCTTCGGCTGTTCCAAAAAACTCTAATCCCTTATATTTCACAAATAAGTTGCCCATAACGGTATTAACCTCTTCGCTAAAGCCGGGGTTTAACCTGCCAGAAAAGGGACTGTAGTCATTTTCATCACTAAGTGTTGTTCCATTGGCTATATTTTGATTTTCCATTACATTAAAGTAATGTGAGCCGGTACGGTCGCCGCCAAAAAGTGTGCTGCTGTTGGCACTGTGCACGGTATAGCCCGAGCCGGTGATCCTAAAGCGTAAATCTTTATTAATCTGTTTGTCGAACCCAATTTTTCCGTGAAAAGCCGGGTCGAATTTATTAGGCTGATTGGTAGCCGAATCAATTTTGGTACCGGCAACAACGGTTGCATCCAGTTCGCCATTGGTAACGCCGCCCATTACAAAAAAGCCCGAATTGGTGTGAACATAAACTTCGGCGCCAATTTCTGTGGCAAACTCATCCATTATATAATTTTCTATAAATGGGTTATACATGGTATTACCACCGTCTGACCTGCGGAAATGCTGATCGCCATAATCCACATCAAACTGCCCCACCTTAATGGTAATATTCTGCATTAAAGCGTTTATAACATCGCTTTTCAGAAACAGTAATTTGTCAAACTGTATGTAGCCGCCCTTAACCCAGGTATCTTCGTGGTGCCTCGAGGCCAGGTATGCAGTTATATTCATCCGCACACCATCTGCCAGTTGGGCATCAACATTAAGATTGGCCATTGGCAAATCGAATCCATTGGTAAGTGTTTCAAGGCTGTTAACATTGCCGGTAAAACCGGTTTTGGTCATTGGCGTTGCGGTGTTAAAATTTCTTAATGCCTGGAAAGCCATTTCGAAATTGCCACCCACTTTAACTTTTAAGCCGGTAAAAGGAACAGTATCTGTTTTCGACGTTTCAAAAACATTAACCCCCTGTTGATTATTTTGGCGGAAGTATTGTAATTCCTGCGCTTTTGCCGCAACAGGCAATAGCACTATGGCTATGAGTATTATATATAAATTTTTCATGATTACTTTTTGTAAATAAGGTTAAACTGAATAGTTAGATCGTTGTACACCTTCATGGCACCCAGCATAAAAGTTGGCGGTTTAATGCCGTAATCGGTTAGTTGTATTTTTTTAGATCCGCTGCAGGTAATGGTATTATCGGCATTTACAACGGCGGTTACATCAATACTTACCGGTTGGGTTACACCTGCAATAGTCAGGTCGCCTTTGGTTTTAATAAGGTAAGTGCCTTTACCGCCCGGCGTAACTTCTGCCGATGTTAGCTTGTAGCTGATATCCGGAAACTTTTTGGCGTTAACCGCTTTGTAAGTACGGTCATCCATAGAAGCGTGGTCGCTTTTGAGGCTGGTAAAGGCCAGTTGTAAAGTAAATGCGTGTAGTTGGTGCCCGTTTAAGTCAAACGTTCCTTCGCTTTCTATGGCGGTGGATGTCATTACCCAATCATGCACGTTGGATGAGCCTAAAACTTTAATGGATACATTAGGGCTTTGCGCCAAATGGTAACTTGCTTGCGCCATCAACAGGCCGCTAAACCCCATGGTACAGATCATTGTCAATATCAGGGCTCGTTTTATATTGTTTTTCATTTTTTAAATGTTTTATGATTATGTGTAGTTTTTAATTTTCCAGTAACACTTTTAAAGCTTTTTCCCGTGCAGCGTGTTCAAACGTATCATAAGCCTCAATCATCTGATCCAGCTTAAAGCGGTGGGTAATTAGTTTTTTTGGTTCGATTTTTTTTGATTGAACTGTTTTAAACAGCATTGGCGTGGTAACGGTATCAACTAGCCGTGTGGTAATAGAGATGTTGCGATCCCAAAGTTTTTCCATGTGGAGCGTTACGCTTTTTCCATGCACACCTATATTGGCAATGTGGCCGCCAGCTGAAATAATTTCCTCACATAATTCAAATGTTGGCGGTATGCCTACCGCTTCAATTGCCGTATCAACACCCTTAGCATTAGTCAATGCCATTACTTTTTCAATGGCATTTTCTTTAGCGCTATTAATAGTGTGTGTGGCGCCGAAAGTTTTTGCAACTGCGAGGCGATTATCATCCTGATCTATCACAATAATTTCTGCCGGGGTATAAAATTGAGCGGTAAGTAATGCGGCCATGCCTACGGGGCCTGCACCAACAATTGCTATGGTATCGCCTGGTTTTACCTGTCCGTTTAAAACACCACATTCAAAACCGGTTGGTAAAATATCGCTTAGCATCACCAGCGCCTCTTCATCAGCACCCGCAGGGATAGGATAAAGACTATTATCCGCATAAGGTATCCTTACATATTCTGCCTGGGTGCCGTCAATCATATAGCCTAATATCCAGCCTCCGTTTTCGCAATGCGAATACATGCCTTTTTTGCAATAATCGCATTTGCCGCAGGAGGTTACACAGGATATAATCACATGGTCACCTTTTTTGAAATTGCTTACAGCGCTTCCAATTTCTTCAATAACGCCTACACCTTCATGCCCTAAAATCCTTCCCGCTGCAACTTCGGGCATATCGCCCTTCATAATATGCAGGTCAGTGCCGCATATCGTCGTTTTCAGAATTTTTACAATGGCATCTGTTGGTTCTTTGATTACCGGTTTAGGTTGTTCTTCCCATAATTTCTTTCCGGGGGCGTAATACACTAATGCTTTCATAATTGATTTTTTTAGTTTTTGATATAGGTCAAATGTATGGTGGCTGCCCTGGGTAAAAAGTGATGAGGATTAACAGGAAATATGATGCAAATCAATTAATTAAGTATTGTGATTGATGCGCAAAATGGGCTATAAAAAAAATGCCCATCGTCATTACTGATGATGGGCATTGCCAGGTATATGAATATATAGTTTAAAACACAGTAAGCGTTTCCTTAACCGTTGAGCAAGGAAAAATCAGCAGCGGCTTGCCGGGGTTATTGCTTAGTTTGCGGGTAACACTACCGCTTATCAGCCTTTTTAAAAGATTATGCTTTTGGTGTACAATAACCAACAAGTCAATATCAATATGCGCGCTAAGTTGTTTTAAGCTGGCAGCTACATCGTTTCCAATAATGTTGTTGTACAATATTTTAGGGTAATTAATTTTTAAAGGGATTTGATTAAAAAAACGTTTCATCATATTTTCGCCCTCTTGTATCTCGGTAACATTTGTAACCAAAATTTCGGAGTTTGAATATTTGGCTAATCCTGAAATTGATTCCAATATATTAATGTCGGTATAGTTCAGGGCAGTAGCAAAGGCTATTAGCCTGAAAGGGCTAAACCTTGCCTGGTAAGGAATAACCATTACCGGGAAGCCCGCATTATCAATAATATCCCAGGCATGGTCGGCGGCAAAAAAGTCATTTATATTATTTGCGTTATGTTTACTAATAATAGCCATTATTATATTTTTTACCCCGGCCAGTTCATTCAGCGTATTGCCTAACCCGCCTTGCTGGCTGTATTGTGTAATTTCGGGCCTGAAGCCATCGCCTGATACCTCATTATCCAGCCTGCTTTTTAACCGGGCCACCTGCGCTCCCAGGTCATTTACACTGTTTTCTTCACAGGCCAGCATCGGCCACCTGCCCCGTTCGGTTACTTCTTCACCGGCAGGCACCTCAAAAATATTACATAGCAGTATGTTGGCCCCTATATTTTGCGCCATCCGTAAAGCATATTGCGCCACATAGTCGGCATTGATAGAAAAATCGGTTAGTACGAGGATAGTTTTCATGGCTGTAAAATTCCTCTTTTAAATACCCGGTATACATGACGGCTATCAACCTAAATAATGACAGATATCATGCCTTTTCAATAAAAAGTGACCATCATCACTTTTTCGCTTGAAATACATCACTTAATACCGCTTAGCAATGTTCATCTTTGAACTATGGAAAATGCAGCCTTATTAAAAGCTATTATTGATAATGCCATAGATGGCATTATCACTATTGATGAGCGCGGAAATATTGAATCCATTAACCCGGCTGCCTGCAAATTATTTGAATATACCCCAGAGGAAGCAATTGGGAAAAACGTATCATTTTTAATGCCGCCGCCTGATAAACAACAGCACGATGAATACCTCGACCGTTACCAGCGTACGGGCCATGCGCATATTATCGGTATAGGACGCGATGTGGTAGGATTAAGAAAAAATGGCACCCAATTTCCGTTCAGGCTGGGCGTTAGCGAAGTGCAGTTTTTAGGCCGAAAGATTTATGCCGGCTTTATACATGACATTAGCCATCAGCGGCAGGCTGAAGAAAGGTTAAAGGAATATGCGGTACACCTCGAAGACCTGGTGGCTGAAAGAACATCCTCTTTAAAAGCCACAGTTGAAGAACTACAAACGGCCAAAGAAGACCTGAGCTTATCATTAGATAAGGAAAAGGAACTGGGTTTGTTAAAAAGCCGTTTTGTTTCTATTGCCTCGCACGAGTTTCGTACACCTTTAACATCAGTACAGCTTTCGGTATCCCTGATTGAGAAATATGCAGAGCCGTTTAATAATCCTAATATTATTAAACACGTTGGCAAAATAAAAAGCGCCGTAGGTAACCTTACTTCAATATTAAACGATTTTCTGTCTTTAGAAAAACTGGAATCGGGCAAGCAGGAACCTACTTTTCACGATTTTGATTTAGTAAAGTTTGCAGAAACCATTACCGAAGAAATGCAGGTATTGGCAAAACAAAACCAAAATATCATTTACCAGCATACCGGCACCAAAAGTATTATCAGGCTCGATCAAAATCTGTTGAAAAATTGCATCGTCAACCTTATAAATAACGCTATAAAATATTCGGGCGAAAATTCTTTTATCGGGTTTACCAGTGAGATCAACGGGCGCGAATGTATTATTACCGTTAGCGATAACGGCATAGGCATCCCCGAAGCCGATCAGAAACATCTGTTTGAAGCCTTTTTCCGTGCGCATAATACAGGCACTATACCCGGTACCGGTTTAGGGCTAAACATTGTGGCCCGCTATACCAACCTGATGAACGGGAAAATTGAATTTAAAAGCGAGGTTAACCAGGGCACATTATTCACCATAACCTTTCCAATGCCATGAGCAAAAAAGTACTGATAATTGAAGATAACGATGATATACGCGAAAACGTAATCGAGATACTGGAGCTTGCAGGTTATACTGTCGCTTCAGCCAATAATGGAAAAGTTGGCGTTGATCTGGCCTTCCAGGACATACCAGATATTATCCTTTGTGATATTATGATGCCCGAAATGGATGGCTACGGGGTTTTGTACATGTTATCCAAACGCCCCGAAACTATTGCCATACCCTTTATATTTTTAACCGCTAAAGCCGAGCATTTCGACCGCCGTAAAGGCATGGAAATGGGCGCCGATGATTACCTGACTAAGCCTTTTGATGATATGGAGTTATTAAACGCCATTGAAAGCAGGTTAAAAAAGAAAGAAGGCCAGCAAGCTTTTTACAGCAAATCGCTGGACCGCTTAAATTCTTTAGTCGCAAAAAAAGATGGCCTTGCCGCTTTGAAAAAAATTATTGAAGAACGTAAAGCCCGCCCGTTTAAAAAGAACCAGGTAATATATTACGAGGGCGATAAAGGCAATGGCTTATACCTGTTGCTAAGCGGTAAAGTTAAAACCATTAAAATGGCCGAAGACGGGCGCGAGCTAATGACCGGCATTTATTCGGCTGATGATTATTTGGGCATCAACGCCATGTTATCGAACGAAGAATATGCCGATACGGCAACAGCTTTGGAAGATTGCATATTATGCCTCATCCCAAAAGAGCAATTGGAGCAATTGCTCAACCTGTACCCTGAAGTTGCCCGTGAGTTTATAAAATTACTTGCCAACGATATCCGTGAAAAAGAAGAGCAGTTACTGCAAATGGCTTATCATTCGGTTCGTAAAAAAATGGCAGAAGCCTTGTTACGCCTGCAACGGCAGGATGGCTTAGAATTTAAGATAGCACGTGAAGACCTTGCCGCTATGGCCGCCATGGCTACAGAAACTGTTAGCCGTACCTTATCAGATTTTAAAGAAGAGGGTTTGATAGAAAAGAAAGGCAGCACAATTACCATACTCGACCTGGCAAAGCTCACCAAAATGAAAAACTGATCTCAATCATTTTTCAGTTTGACCAAGCTCATGGTGGTTATTCTTTGGTAAAGCTACTATTGCAGCATGAAAGTAGTCGCTTATAGCGTAAAGCCTTTTGAAAGGGAATCGCTGGCCAAGGCCAATCAAAAAAAACATGATATTACGTTAATATTTAATTCGTTGAGTTTAGAAACGGCTGTGTTTGCAACCGGTAAGACAGCCGTTATGGTTTCATCTAACGATGATGTATCAGCCGTGGTTATAGACAAACTGGCACAACTGGGTGTTAAGTACATTACCATGCGCACCATGCTTACCTTAAACATTGATAAATTAGCAGCCGCCCGGAACGGTATTAAGTTGGCAAATGTTCCCGAAGAAATGGATATTGCAAATCAAACCATTAAAAACCTTGACTTGTGGGAAATGAATAAATGCGTTGGTAAGGCATGTGTTTGTGCTAAGGCCTGCAAATTATAATCACATAAAAAGGCCTCCGTGCAAAT
>Ga0302315_10001819_pt1 | contig 20909 bp, 19 predicted proteins | sample III_Palsa_N3_1_FD_200532 | JGI IMG/M metagenome (GOLD analysis project Ga0302315, IMG submission 200532) | Peat permafrost microbial communities from Stordalen Mire near Abisko, Sweden - III_Palsa_N3_1 | ecosystem: Environmental > Terrestrial > Soil > Palsa > Peat permafrost | place: Sweden...
ACGGCTCAGAGTTACGCTCATGCCGATGCTCCCGGCTCACTGCCTGATCCCGGCCCCGATCCGGACGCAGGTGGTCTGGAACCGGGCGCGCTCTCATCATCCTCGACTTTGGAGAACTTGCGCGAAGCCACGTATCCGGCTCCTGCCAGCGCGCCTATACCAATGCCGACAAGCCCGGTAGCGAGCGGACTGATGGTTCCCCTGGTGGTGGTGATGGGCGCATAGGATGTGGGTGGTGCGGCAATAGTGTGAAGCTTCACCACTTCGAACATGGGAACCTTGAATGCGACGCTCTTCTCTGTGCAGCCAATGCAAGGAGCGCCAATGCCGATAGGCCAAACGTCTGGAATCTCATTGAAGTGACGTGTCGAACAACCCGCGTGCGTGTCCGGACCTTTGCAACCCATTTCATAGAGGCACCAGCCTTCGCGGTGTCCTTCGTCGCCATATTGCTTCACGAAGTTCCCTGCATCAAAGTGCGCGCGACGCGGGCAGTGTTCGTGAATATCGCGATCGAATGCGAACTTCGGACGGCGTTGTTCGTCGGTCTCGGGGAGGGTTCCATCCGCGGCATACTGAAGCACAACACCCAGTAGCGTGTAGGGATTTGGCGGACACCCTGGGATGTTGATGATGGAGTGGCTTGGCAGCAGGTCGGCAACGCCTACAGCTCCGGTTGGGTCCGGATCTGCCGAAGGGATACCGCCCCATGAAGCGCAGGACCCGATGGCGATGATCGCGGCAGCCTTGCCGCCAATGTCGGCCAACACATCCAAGGCTGGCCGCCCGGCCAGCTTCATGTAGATTCCCTGATCTTTGGTGGGGATTGAACCCTCGACCACAAGGATGAATTTGCCCACATGCTTTTGCACCGCTTCATCCAGCGCTTGGCGTGCCTGCAAACCGGAGCCAGCCATGAGAGTCTCGTGATATTCGAGGGAAATTACGTTGAGAATCAAGTCGCCGAAATCAGGATGCGACGTCTGAAGGAGCGACTCCGTACAGCCGGTGCAATCTTGAAAATGAAGCCAGATGATTGGTGGACGATTGACTTTTCCAAGTCCGGCAGCAACCTCTTCCGGCGTCCTCTTGTCCGTGATGGCAAGCCCGTAAGGCGCGGCAATCATCAGAGTGGAGCAGAAGACTAGAAACGAACGGCGGCTAATGCCGCAGCGAAGCATGCGCTCGTCGATCGTCTCAAGTGTAGTCGCCGAAGCGACGAGGGAACCAAGCATCCTGCTGCCAAGCTTTCATTGAAAGATGAGAGAATTTCTGACTTGCAGTTACTACTCAGACCCACCGGAACTTGCGACTTAAGCACCCTGAAGTCCTGCGGCGAACATGGCCAGCCTATTGGAACTCACTAGTCCGAGACTGCGCAGTTTTGCTCACTTTTCAGTTTCCAATGAGGCAATCCTTCTATCCCTGCTAGTTTCCTCAGGTACTGTGAGCACAAACGACCAGTATTCTCCATTGCTGAAGCCGATAATCGCCCCGCAATGCGCGGGATGCCATGCGGGGCTTAACCTGCGCTTAGAAGTGCGAGTTCGGGCCGCCCTGCAAAGAGAGATATCTCAGATCAAGAACGTCTTTGCGCACGTTCGAACGCCGCAAACTCAAACGAGGTTTGAATGCCAAAGCAAAATTCGTTCCGAGAAGAGTGGTTACGCCCGCTTTTCTTTTATGGAAATAATTGGCTTAGCCTGTTCGGCGGAGCGATCACGACAGCTGCAGCAATGGTTTTGATCGGTTTCTGGGTTGTCGGTTTTTTCGGGCACGGTGCATCATCAAATCCCTATCTCGGCATCATTTTTGACCTGATCCTTCCCGGCATTTTTGTGGTTGGTCTTGTTCTGATCCTGGCCGGAATTCTTTGGAGGCGAAGCTACTTGGATGCTACGAACCAGGTGCCCTCGTTCTTTCCAGAGGTCAGCCTCAAGGACCCAGTTTTCAGACATGCTCTGGACATGGTGGTCGTCGCAACATTCATAAATTTCATCATTGTTGGCACGGCCGCTTACCGGGGAGTTGCCTACATGGACACTGTATCGTTCTGTGGAGCAAGCTGCCATGTCATGAAGCCGGAACTTGCTGCATACCACGTTTCTTCCCATTCGAATGTGGCCTGTACGGACTGTCATGTGGCACCCACGGCAGCGGCATACGTTCACGCCAAGGTCAATGGTACGGTTCAATTACTGATGGTTGTGGCTCACAACTATCCAACACCAATCATGCCGGATAACAAGATTCCAGTCGCAAGCACGACCTGCGTTCACTGTCATAGCCCGAGCCGGTTCCTTGGAGACAAAATCGTCATCACGACCGCCTACGCGGATGACGAGTCAAATACCCAGACTTCCTCAGTCACAGTAATGCATGTGGGAGGCCGGGACTCCTTTGCTCACCTCAGCGGGATTCACGGCGCTCATATGGGAAAGATTGAGTACGTAGCCACGGACACTACAAATCAGACGATCCCCTGGATCGGCAAAACAAACGACAATGGATCGGTCACCGAGTTTGTCGCTTCCGGCACAACAAGCCCGGTCGTGGGCGAAAAAAGGCTTATGGACTGCATTGATTGTCATAATCGAGCGGCCCATTCCTTTGATACCTCTGAAGACGCCCTGAACAGGGACATGGCCCAGGGAAGCCCAAGCGCCAGTTTGCCATTTGTCCATCAGGAAGGCCTCTCTCTCTTAAGAGCGACCTACAAATCACAGGCTGAGGCGCAGACACGCATCCCCTCAGAACTCGTGACTTTTTACCGATCCCAGTATCCTGCGATCTGGGACAAGCAGAGCCAGCAGGTTTATTCAGCTGCCAAAGCATTGGTCAATATCTACGACACGAGTGTTTTCCCATCCATGAAGGTTACATGGGGTACGCACCCCAACAATATCGGTCACAACGATTCTCCCGGCTGCTTCCGTTGTCACGATGGCAATCATATTGCCAAAGGCGGAGTGTCGATCACCAACGACTGCTCTGTTTGCCACAACCTGGTGGTGTCAGATACAACGCGCCCGAAACTCATCACAGAAATGGGACTGCAACAGTAACCCGGTGATTATATTTTTGAAATCCCGCAATTAAGGGGCACTTAGTTTCTATACGTCCTTCGGCTGCTGCATGGTTTGTGAGCGAAAGTGCACAGTAGAGGAGTGCATTTGGAATGCATACTCTCGTTGTTCGACAATCTAACAATTGCGCGACAATGGAAGGGCCTAATGGGAACTTTGCGTGAATTAGCATCCGACGAGTTCCGCATTGTCGCCAGACCAGCCCCTTTGATTGAGCAGCCTTGGGCTGAAGTTCAAACCGAACTGGACTCTCTCAAGAGGGTTTTCGACTGTGTAGCACAAACAGTTCTTTTCAGTGAAGACGAATTACCAACTAGCGTTCTGTACCTCATTAAAGGACAAGTAAAGCTTTCAATGAATTCGAGTTCCGGTCGGCGTCTCATTCTCGGCATCGCCAATCCGGGGGAGACTTTAGGGCTCGCCGCTTCACTTTGCGGCAACCGGTTTGACACGACCGCGGAGACTCTAAGCCATTGCGAGCTGGCATCAATTGACCGCGACATTTATCTTGCCTTTCTGGCTAGGCACCCTGCGGCTTATAAAAACGTTGCGCGGGAGTTATGCCTGGACCGCACCCGTGCACACGAGCAACTGCGAACTCTCGGCCTGGCGGCGACGGCGCCGGCGAGGCTTGCGCGGCTTTTACTGGAATGGTGCGATGATGGCCAGAAAACCAACCAAGGCACCCGGCTTTCTTGCGCCTTCACTCACGGTGAGATTGGAGAGTTCATCGGGGCATCGCGCGAGACGGTCACCCGCATCTTTAGCGACTTCAAGTGCCAGGACTTGCTCAAATCGAGTGGTTCCACGTTAATCATCTTTAACGTGAAAGCCCTCGAACTCTATGCAGGCATCGAAAAGTTTAATTGAGTCTCTACGAACCATAATCCCAAATGGTCGTTCCGTCGACCGCTCTTGGACGAATTCTGCGCTATTCGTTTAAACAGCCACCACGTAACTATGCGGGCGGCTTCCACTGCTTCTCCAGAAATAGACGAGGATGATCAGGCTCGCAATCGCCGCGTATGCGCACCAGAGCGAGGTGAACGCGTATTCCTTCACTGCCGACACCACGAGGAGAATCGCCAGGTTCGCAACGCCGAAAACCACAATGGATCTAATCTTCGAGAACAGCATCGCACCGCAAGTCGCGACCACATAAAGAATGGCAACTGTGGTATGGTTAGTCGCCTGATTGATGTAGACGATGCTGTTTGCCTTCACGTAGATTTCGGTCGGGTACGCTGCTAAGGCCCATAGGACATAAAGTCCTGTTGCGCCTCCAAGAAGGACGAACGGCAGCATCCGCCTGCGGTCTTTCGCATCGGGTTCGAAGAACCACACGCTGAGCGGTAAAAGGAATGCAAGAAGACCTTGCGCATATAGCATGTAAGCCGCACCCATGTTGTGCGCTACGGTGGCGGAGAGCGTCCCGTCGAGTCCAAGCCAAACGAACCCTTCAATGAATTGATGAACAGCGAACAGCGCGGGCAGCGCCGCGAAGAGCAATTCCCGCCTATGTTTCACTTGCGTCAATGTGACGACGCCAAGGGTTCCCAGGACCCCGCTGCCGACGAAGTTCGCTGTTGCCGAAAAGCACATCGCGTATCCTCTCCCGTGCCCGGATTATACGATTCATGGCAGAGCGCAAGAAATGGGGGCGTTGAGTGCGGCCGATCCGGCCGGCGTGCCAAGTCCCAGGTCTATTGCAAAGGTGGACGGGTAGTCCACGCAGCAGAATAGCCCTTTTCCTTCGTCACTTCCTTCTTCTTTCCCCTCGCAATTGTGTCGATTAAGCCGCTATGCATCAGCGCATTCACTATAGGCTTAGCAGAGCGTGCCCTTGCATCCTCTAAATGGCCGTAGCCTGAGAATCCAGCCGATCATCGCTAAGGAACTCCTGGATGTGAGGCTCGGATGAACGCTCCAATTCCGCGGCCGTGCCAAAGAAGAGTGCCTTGCCCTGGTCCAGGAAGAGAATGTGATCGGCGAGTTTTTCTGCGAGCCGGGTATCATGCGTAACCACGAGACTGGTCAGCTTGAATTGGACCTTGAGTCGCGCGATCAGGTTGCCCAACCGATGGACCATCAGTGGATCTACCATCGTGGTTGGTTCGTCATAGAGCACAGCCTCGGGCTTCTCCGCAATCGCCCTCGCAATTGCGACCGACCGCCTCATCCCCATCGAGATCTCAGCGGGCAGACGATCGCGTTCAGCCCTGATTCCGACCATGTCCAACATGGAATCGACGTTTTCGTCGATTTGCGCCTCGTCGACCCCGCCAAGCTCACGCAGAGGGAACGCCACATTCTCACCCACGGTGAGTGAGTCAAAAAGTGCTCCGCTTTGGAATACCATCGTGACCTTTTTGTGGATGTGGGCAAGTTGCTGGTCAGAAAAGTCTGTGATGTCCTCGTGCGCGACAATGACTCTGCCCGAGTCGGGCTTGAGAAATCCCATAAGGAGTCGCAAGCATACCGACTTGCCGACTCCGCTGCGCCCCATAACGCAGACCGTTTCTCCGGGCATGACCGCGAAGGTCACATCGTCGAGCACTAGTTTCGATCCAAAGGAAATCGAGACCTTCTGGAGTGCCAGGTACGGCCGGACGCTCTCGCCGCTCCCCAACATGGTCGACTGCATGCCCAGGTCATTTGCCAGCTTATTCTTCGAGCTTTCGAGAATATTCTTCATTGCATTCCTTCCACACCGATTTGGACACCATAAGTTGAGAGCGAATGGTCGGGTGGGAACAGTTTTCGCTTTCCGAGGCGACGAATCGTGACCGCGAAGGAGAATGAAAGCTTAAGACGAACGTGCAAGGTTTTTTGTCTTCGTCAGATTGACCATCGGTCAGTCGGGCGGAAAGAGATGGCGGTGCCGCAGTTTCTAGGACTCTCGACGTCTTTCGACTGCAAGAGTTTAGCAGTTCCTATGCAATAAGAACTATCTTGCCGATACCACCCTTCTCCGCCAGTTGCTGTGCCTCGCGTATCTGCGATAGCTTGAGCCTTTTGCTGATCGGGATGGAAAACAATCCTCGTGCCACCTCCCGGCCAAGCTCTTCCAATCTCGCTGAATCGGGTTGAGCCCAGATCGGCACAACGCGCAGATCGCGCCCCTGCGCGGAAGGCGGCGCGCCGAGCACGGTTGCCAGCACCCCGTTCTTTTTGATGCGAGGCAGAATCCGGTCAATGGTCTCGTGCCCCACCATATCGGCGACGGCATCGAGTTCCGGCAGGCCGGCAATTTCCTTCAAGTCGTCCAGTGCAATCACGCGATCCGCACCCAGGCCTTCCGCCTCCACCCTCTGACTGGAACGAACGCCTGCAATCACGTAAGCGCCGTGCTGTTTGGCAACGTGGAGAGCAGTTCGACCGACGCCTCCGATTGCACCCGTAACGAGAATGATTTCGCCTGCCCTTGGTCGAATGCCGCTTTCAATCACCTGAGCGCCCGTTAACAATACAAGAGGCAATGCCGCCGCATCGATACCGTCACGATTCTCGGGCGAGCGCGCCAGATCCACAGGCTTGCACACCACATATTCGGCATAGGAGCGATTCACCAGGCCGAACACGCGTTCACCCACTTTCAATCCATTGACCCCTTCTCCGAGGGCAACCACCTCACCCGAGAGGTCGCGGCCAAGAATCGCCGGAAATTCGAGCGGCATCATCTCCTTCAGGTCACCGCGCCGCAGTTTCCAGTCGATTGGATTGATGCTCACCGCTATCGTTTTCACGAGCACTTCGCCGGTTCCCGCCACAGGCATTGGTGTATCTTCATACGAGAGTCGGCTGACGTCTCCGTAGCCGTGAAGTAGAACTGCCTTCATCATTCGTTGTGTCATGTGCTTCCTTTTCCGTATGCTTTGATTTTCAGTTTGGCGACATCCAACGAAAGTTTCTTATGTGAAGCGCTGGATTCCTGGGCGAATGGACGGAGAGGCTGTAATGCCAGTGCAACAGCCATCCCGGATTAACTGGCTGATCGTTTTGCTAACCAATCCTCGGACCTAGACGCCAATTTCGTGCAAGGCCAGGAAAGCCTCCAGCAATACGCGGGGATTGAATTGTCCCTTGTATACAGGCGGCGCCTTTCGGTCCAGGCCAAGCAATGAGTAGACTGCCGTTTGCGCAGAGCGAATGGAGTACTCCACCGTGAACACCACGTCGTCTGGAAGTTCACAATACTGCCCGACGAAGGCGAGGTTCTTTGATCTCTCCGGGATAACCGGAGGACGATCGCCCTTGCTTCGAGGGAGGAACTGGCTGGTAATGAAGGGCATCATGCAAGGAATGCAGGTGCAGGTTTCGAGAATTCCGGCTTCGTGCTGCTGGAGGCGCAAATGGCCGAGGATCTCCGTCATGATTTCTCTCCCGGTGCATGCCGCCATGGGCTTCTTCACGAAATTGCCCGGTAGATCGACAAAAAGTCCATAACCCCAGAAGACCTCGACTCCTTCTGGCTGGCCAATGAAATGTGGCTGATGGGGCAATACGATCGAGGCCAGCCAACTGGATTCAGGGAATGTGATCAGGCCGCCTTCACCGGGGACGTTGCCCGTTAGATCTCGGACTAGTTTGAAGAATGTGGGGTCGTGCAGCGTGGTTGTAAAGGACATCCATTTCGATTGCTCAATGTGATCGGTAAAGTTCGAAGGATGCCCAAACTCAGTCTGACCGGCCGCGATTTTCTCCCAAAGAGCCCAGGAACCCCCATCGGTTTTCCCCAGTAAAGCGGCGGCCGACTTCATTGAACCTAAACTCGACCCCTCGGTCATGGAGCCTAAAGTCACAATGACTCGGTCATGTTCGCGGAGGCTGATCTCCTTGTTAGAAGAGCCCTCTTGAACAACGATCTTTTCGACAGCGAAGCTGTCGTTTGCATGCGCGAAAGCTATATCTGTAACAGTTGTGTCAAGCATAAACTTCACACCGCGCTCTTCGAGCCACCTGTGAAGCGGACGCACCATCGAATCGTACTGGTTGTATACAGTGCGCATAATGCCGGTAAGCGTATTGAAGCCCGACACCATGTGAGTGAAACGCACCAGATAGCGTTTGAATTCGACTGCGCTATGCCATGGCTGAAAGGCGAAGGTGGTACACCATATGTGCCAGAAGTCCGTTTCAAAGAACGCCGGAGCAAACTGATCGGAGATTCTACTTCGCCCAAGAAGGGATTCCGGTTCGATCGCCAGGCGTTCGAGGTTGAGAATATCCTTCTCGCTCAAACCAAACCTGGGCGCATCGACCCTGCGTCCATCTCTAAAAAGGCGGGACTTGGATGATGTCTTCATCGTCTCGTTCCAGTCAAATATCTCCTGCGTCACTGTCCTGGTTCCATCCAGAGTCGGAATTGACGAGAATAGGTCGTAGGTGCACAGATACTTGCTCTCAATCATGCGGCCGCCGCGCATCACATAGCCGTCAGTCGCGTTTCCTGCTGCGTCAAGGCTGCCGCCGATCCGGGATGACTCCTCCAAGATCGTGATCGTGTGCCCTTGAACATCTCCGTCGCGAATGAGGAACACTGCAGCGGCAAGAGAAGCGATGCCGCCCCCTATAAGATATGTTGACGCGTTATCATCAGGTCGTTTCACAGGTTCACTTCCCACTTTCTTTGTTCCAGTCAATCTTGCCGCACTTGCGCTAAAGCGCTCAGGACGCAAGTACCGCGAGCGCCCAATGCGATTGTCAATCTGCGATCCAGCAATGACTGTATCGAATTGAACAGATGGTCAGCCGTCCCAGGCCAGAGAATCATACTGAGCGCGCCGCAATGACATCGGCTCTCAGCATAGAAGTTCAACCATCGCCCATGATGTCCTCAGAGAAGGCCAACTGCTTGGCCTTTATTCCGCACAAGTCGCAATCCGCGACCAGCGTCATTGATTCGAAGAGATCGGGAGAAAGCAATGTCAGCAACAAACTCAGTAGTCGCCGTATACGACTCTCACGAGGAAGCGGAACGCGCTGTCAAGGCGCTCCAACGGGCCGGGGTCGACATGAGGAGTTTGTCGATTGCAGGACGGGATACGCATACGGATGAACATGTCGTCGGCTACTACAATGCGGGCGATCGGATGAAGTACTGGGGCAAGGTAGGAGCATTCTGGGGCGGATTCTGGGGACTGCTCTTTGGTTCCGCAGCGTTTGCAATACCAGGCATTGGACCCATTCTCGTTGCTGGTCCACTGGTCAGCTGGATTATCGCAGGCCTTGAGGGAGCTGCTGTCGTCGGCGGGGTCAGCGCTCTCGGAGCAGGCCTGGTGAGTATTGGCATTCCGAAGGACAGCGTCATCAAATATGAAATGGCCCTGAAGACCGACAAGTTCCTTTTGATCGTGCATGGGGCGCCGGACGCGGTGTATGGCGCACGATTCATCCTCGATGGTTCCGGCACCGGAAGCTACTGTGTTCATGGCCAGCCGATGCTGGCCAGTTGACATTGTTTTGCCCAGCGGTTTCGGCGGACACTCTAGATCAGAACCCATTCGGCCAATTCAGAGAACCGATCGATCATATGCACGCAATTCTGCCAGCTGATCCACCATGGGCGATTCCGGATCGGAATAGGACGAAACCAAGATGCATTTAGAATTCAAAGCGCAAAGCTCTCAGACCTTCGCGGCGGGCAAAAAGCTAAACGACCAACACAATATTCCGAATCCAAGTCTTTCCACCGACGGCTTCAACACCTGGTGGCAGAAGACCATTGCTCGGAACATGGCAATGGTCACAGAAGCGTCTGACCTCATGCGTGCGCACCGTCTAGTCAGTCCGGCACACCAGCCTCGCTCCGGCCAAGCCCATTGAGCAAGTCTTCGGTGAAGTGGTGCTCATCGTACGAATCATCCGCCACAGGGCCGGAGATACACGATCAAGGCAGCGTTACATCTTGGGAGAGGTCCCCGTCCCTGCATCTCTCTCTGAACAATCCTGCAACAGCGACCACAGGATCCGTGCTGTTGCTCCTCTTGTGTCTGCTTGTGGTTGGTTGCCATGTGCAGCCGGGGACCCAGCCGCACATTGGAAGTAATGCGGCAAACGCTGGAGCCGTCACCGAGAAACTGCACACGCTAACTTCCGCCGGGACGCCTTCTGAAAGCCATTCGGCGAACTTCATCGATGATCGACAGAATGCTCAGAAAGTTTATGAGGCAATCCAATACTCGCCCGCGTGGGTGCGCGAAGGACAGGCAACGCCACAAGCACTCGCCATTATTTCGGCGCTTGAGAACAGCCAACAAAAGGGGCTCAATCCGGAGGACTACGATGCATCGCACTGGCCTGCGCGACAGGTTGCACTTAAAGCCGCGCCAGGGGACGCGGATACGGTGGCACAATTTGACGCCGCTCTGACGATCAGTGCCATGCGGTATCTCTCCAATCTCCGCATCGGCAGAGTAAATCCGAAGCCCTTGGAGTTTGGCGTCGATCTTGAAAATCAACACTACGACTTGCCGCAGTTTCTGGTCGCAAAGGTTCTGACGGCGAGCAATATCGCGGGCGTATTGAGCGAGGTTGAGCCCCAATATCTAGGTTACCAACGCACGGAGACCGCGTTACACACTTATCTGACCCTGGCGTCACAGGACCATAGCAATCCGTTGCCTGATCCGAAGCAAACCGTGAAGAACGGCGATCAATATGTTGGTACAGCACAGTTGAGTGAACGGCTTCGCCAGCTTGGGGACCTGCCACAGAGCGCCATCACCAGTCCGAATGCAACCATCTTCGATGAGCCACTGGTAGACGCGGTTAAGCACTTTCAACTCCGGCACGGGTTGAAGTCCGAAGGGAAACTGGACAATGAAACGTTGCGCGAGTTGAATGTGCCGCTGAGCGCACGCGTGATTCAGTTGGAAGACTCTCTGGAGAGGTGGAGATGGTTGCCGGCAGATTATCCGCAATTGCCCGTAGCGGTGAATATCCCCGGATTCAGACTGCGGGTATTCTCAGACGATCACACCATTGCGTTGCGGATGAATGTTGTGGTGGGGAAGGCGCTCAACCATCAGACGCCCGTTTTTGCCAAGGAAATGAAATACATCATCTTCCGGCCCTATTGGAATCTTCCCCTCGATATTACTCGTGCGGAGATTGTCCCCAAGCTTCTCAGGGATCCGCGCTACCTGGCAAGGAAGGGCTTTGAGGCCACAGATCAAAATGGGCATATCGTGGCTGCAGGCGCGGTAAGCCAAGCCATGCTTGCAGAGATAAAATCAGGTAGACTTCTGGTTCGACAAAAGCCCGGCCCACGGAACGCGTTGGGCCTCGTCAAATTTATCTTTCCCAATGAATTCGACGTTTACCTGCATAGCACCCCGGCACCGCAGCTCTTCAATCAGTCTCGCCGCGACTTTAGCCACGGCTGCATTCGCGTGGAGAAGCCGGCGGAACTTGCGGCGTGGCTGCTCAGGGATCAGCCCAAGTGGACGCTGGAGAAGGTTAAGGCAGCGATGGATTCTGGCCCTGACAACCAGCAGGTGAATCTCTCCAGTCCTGTACCGGTGGTCATCGCTTATCTGACGGCAATCGTCGAGGAAAATGGTGAGGTCTATTTCTATGACGACATCTATGGACTTGATGGCGTTCTCAACGATGCCTTGGCCAGGGGCCAGACGAATCATTGATGGGAATATAGGCTACCACCGGCGCACCGGACCTACGTCCACGTGAACAAAATCGGATTGTCCGTAATAACCGACGCCTCCGCGCTTTAGAGACAATGCAGCATCGCGAACCTGAGCCGTGGGTATCCCCGGAATGCGAATGTCGATTGCTCTGGCCTCCATGTGCTGGCTGTGAAGGGCAACGCCACTGCTATGTTCGCGGAGATAGTTATTGCTCCACGGGGTGCGATACCCGCAGACGATATCGATCTCGCTGTCGAGATGCCCCAGCTTGGCCAATAGATCATGCAGGAGGTCGAACTCCCTGATGTCATAGTCCTTCTCGTCGCCGGTGCGGTGGTCGCGAAGAAAATGATCCAGCGCCGCAACGCCATCAGGAAGGTATTGATCGCCTATCCGGTAAACCACATTCAGATGTTCTCCAGTATGAAGGTGATAGAGGCGGAGGCGATAAGGCACGGAATCCGCAGGCGTTATTGCTCCTGCCGCTCTTGCAGTGGGAATGAAAGAGAATGCCAACGCGGCAACGAAACTGATAATCAAGGGTTTCTTTAACAGATCATGTCTCTTTCTGGGGTCAACTTCATTATAGGCGTCTGTGCGAATCGATGCCGGTCGAATGGAGATCGGGCATGCACTCTGCGCTCAGATGTCCAAAAGAGTACAGCCTTTGCTCTCAAAACGAAGGAGACTTGAGCCTAGTCAATCTGATCAGTGATCGAGAGCCATCATGTCCGAAGTCAATCGTTTCCCTTCCATCCCTACGAAGATTCTTTTGCCCATAGACTTCAGCCCATCATCCCAGGCTGCGCTGGATATGGCCGCGGATCTTGCCCAGCACTTTCAAGCGGAACTCCATCTCGTGAACGTGATTCCTGAGTTCCCGACCACTACCATTCCAGACTTCATTCCAGAGGCCGCCTTTCTTGAGAATGCAAGAGAATACGCAGAGGTCCATTTGGCCAAGTGCAAGTCTGCACTTCACACCAGAGGAGTGAAATCAACATTCAGCGTTGAAGTTGGAAATGACGTAGTCGGTAACATCATGGAAGTCGTCGATCGCGAACATATTGACATGATCGTCATCTCCACCCACGGTATCTCGGGCTGGCATCCGCTCGTATTCGGCTCGATTGCCGAGAAGGTCGTAAAGCTCGCACAGTGCCCACTCCTGCTTCTTCACTCAGCCAAGCCGGAATCAGAATTGAAGACAACCTCCGGCCGCTTAATGGAATGGTGGTAGCGAGATTAGCGGTACAGGTGGCCAACTGTGAGCTCGACTAGCCATGTCGCTCCGGGATCAAGCAGTCCGGCCGTAAAACCGGCTCCGGATAGCGTCCCAGCGGGCCTTACAAACGAAGAAGCGCGTACTCGGCTCGAAAAAGACGGTCCCAATGCAATGCCGGACACGTCGGCTCATCCGCTGCGCAATGCATTGGCGAAATTCTGGGCGCCGGTACCATGGCTGCTAGAAGCGTCCATTGTCCTTGAGACCGTCCTGCATAAATATTACGAAGCTGCTGTCATAGCAGCTCTGCTCCTTTTCAACGCGGCACTTGCCTACTTCCAGGAGAGTCGCGCACAAGCCACCCTTGCTGCTCTCAAATCCCGTCTGGCGCTCAACGCCTCGGTCCAGCGAGACGGCCAATGGAAGACTGTACCCGCTGCGGAACTGGTATGCGGCGACCTGGTGAAGCTTTCTCTTGGCGGCGTGGTCGCCGCGGATGTGCACTTGACGAGCGGGTCGGTTGAGCTCGACCAATCGATGCTAACCGGCGAATCCCTCCCCATTGACGCCGGTGCCGGAACAGACACATTTGCAGGTGCCCTGGTTCGACGAGGCGAGGCGACCGCCATCGTAACGTCTACGGGTGCCCGCACCAAATTCGGCCGCACGGCGGAACTCGTTCGAACAGCACATGTAGTGAGCACACAACAAAAAGCCGTCCTCAGGATTATCCGAAACCTGGCGGTCTTCAACTGCCTCATCATCGTTGCGATGGGAGCCTACGCCTATCACCATGCAATGCCTTGGAGCGAGATGATTCCGTTGTTGCTGACCTCGGTCCTTGCCATCATCCCAGTCGCATTACCGGCGACATTCACCCTGGCTGCTGCGATTGGAGCGCGTGCTCTCGCAAAGCAGGGCGTGTTGCCAACCCGACTCTCCGCTGTCGACGAAGCCGCATCCATCGATGTCCTATGCTCGGACAAGACGGGAACTTTGACCCGCAATGAACTATCAGTAACAAGTGTTCGCCCGTTGCCCGGGTTCGATGAAGCACACGTTCTCGGGATGGCGGCTCTGGCGAGTTCCGAAGGAGGCCAGGACCCTGTCGATGCCGCCATTCGACTTGCCGCGTCGCAGAAGTCAGCCACTGGCTTGCCGAAGCTGACCGTTTTTGTTCCATTCGATCCGGTCAAGAAAACCTCGGAAGCAAGCGCGACAGATGCGAAAGGTAGCTCTGAGCGAATCATCAAGGGCGCGTTCACTGCGGTTGGCGCCCTCACTGCGCCCTCTCCCGCCGCGGCCGCTATCGCCGACGAACTTGAGAAGCAAGGCTTTCGGGTTTTGGCGGTTGCCGCGGGACCAGCAGCATCCAGTCAGATCATTGGATTGATAGCCCTGAGCGATCCTCCACGGACGGACTCAGTTACTTTAATCTCAGAGTTGAGTTGCCTTGGCGTGCGAACAGTCATGGTGACGGGAGATGCTCCGGCCACTGCCGCAATCGTCGCGCGCGCGGTTGGATTGAAGGGAGCAGTCTGCCCGCCCGGCAAACTGCCGGACGGCATTAGACCTGAAGACTACTCGGTCTTTGCAGGTATTCTTCCTGAAGGCAAGTTTGATCTCGTCAAGGCTTTCCAGAAGAGCGGGCATACGGTTGGAATGTGCGGCGACGGCGCCAATGACGCACCTGCCCTGCGCCAGGCACAGATAGGTATTGCCGTCTCGACTGCAACCGACGTAGCCAAATCGGCCGCCGGCGTTGTTCTAACCGAGGCTGGGCTGGGCGGCATTGTGGCTGCTGTAAAAGAAGGCAGAGTCACTTTTCAACGCATTCTCACCTACACGCTCAACTCGGTTCAGAAGAAGGTATTTCAGGCTCTGTTGCTGGCGGTTGGCCTGGTCATGACCGGACACGCGGTGCTTACTCCGATGCTGATGGTCATTGTGATGATTACCGGTGACTTCCTTGCCATGTCGCTAACCACCGACAGAGTGCGGCCATCAACGATGCCGAACTCCTGGCAAATCGGCCGAATTACGAGCGCGGGAGTATTCCTGGGAATCTGCTTCCTTGCGTTCTCCACGGCAATCCTGGCAGTGGGTAAATTCCAGATGCATCTCGGCATCGAGGCACTTCAAACGCTGACCGTGGTCAGTATTGTGTTTGGCAGTCAGGCAACCACCTATGTCATTCGCGGACGCCAGCATCTCTGGGGTCTGCGGCCGAGCATTTGGCTCGTTCTTTCTTCAGTAGCCGATGTCGCTATCATCTCAACTCTCGCGACCTTTGGAATCGCAATGGCGCCATTGCCCCTGGCGGTCATAGCCACCGAGTTTGGCGCCGCTGTTGTCTTCGGCGCGGTCCTGGACGTAGTTAAGATTCCAGTCCTTGCTCGCCTCGGGATTTCCTGAACAACCAAGATGCATCAAGCATCTACCGGCATTTGGCAACATCGTGGAAGGGATACACATGAAGATTGCATTTCTCCATACCCCGAACTTCTTTACATCGGAGCTTCTGAAAAGGTTTCGTACTGCACTGGCACACCATGAAGTAGTTGAGTGGATTGGTGGCAAAGACGCTCCGGCCCTCGATTTCGATTTGCTTCTCGCCATGGGCAATGTCGGGCGCGAGTTGCTTCTCGCCCAGCCCAAGCTCAAACTCATTCAGACAGCGAGCGATGGATATGAGGAAGTGGACATCGATGCTGCCAGCGAACTCGGCATCTGGGTTTCATATGCCCCAGCGGACCTTACCGGGAATGCCACTTCAGTTGCAGAGTTCGCGGTGTTACTTTTGCTCGGCGCCGCAAGGCATCTTGGGGAGGCCTTGATATCTCTTCATGGAGGCCCCGTCGATCCGCCCACGCTCAATCTATCACTGAGTGGGAAGACAGTGTGCATCGTTGGCCTCGGAACCATCGGACAACAGCTCGTAGATCGTTTGCGTCCCTTTGGTGTGAAGATAGTAGCAACAGATGAGCACCCGGAGAATGCCCCGGCCGATGTTACCGCGTATCCCGCCGATCAACTGAACGCCGCAGTCGCCCATGCGGATTTTGTTGTCATTTGCGTTCGAGCCAGCAAGGAAAACGAGAACCTTATCAGTGCTGCTCAACTTGCCGCGATGAAGCGCGGGGCAATCCTTGTGAACATCGCTCGCGGCATGCTCATCGACGAGGCAGCACTTGTTGATGCGGTTATAGATGGGCAGATTTCTGCTGCCGGGCTCGACGTTTTGAAAAATGAGCCGCCTGGTCGCAAGGACCCGTTGCTTCAACTTCCTCAGGTCCTGGTCACTCCACACATTGCAGGGCTAACTGATCTCATGCTGGACGGAACAGTGAACTATATCAGTCGCGTCATCGAGGAATTTGCCGCGGGCCAGAAACCCAAATCGATCCTGAACTCGCCCGCGAAGCCTCGGCGCTTGCTGCGAGATTGAATGGAATGAATTCTGATACGTGAGCCAGCAACCAGTCGGATTCACATCGTACATCTGAAGTCAGATTTGATGCGCTTGCGGGCGACGCCCGCTGCCCGGCAAGGAGCTGAAATGGGGGCTTGGGCTCGCGTGATGACTCTTACCGAATAACGACGCTACCCATTTGACCATCCACCTGATCGGGCGCACCCATGGACTCGGCGTGCCGCAGCTTTCACAACCAAACACTGGGCGCACGTCTGCCAGGATGGTATAAGCCAGGTTCAATATCGCCTGGAATGGCCGAATCCCGAAGAGGTTGATTGCGAAGGTCCAGGTGAACCATCTGGTACTAGATAAATGTCGCAGAACCTCGGCAACGGCTTCCCCTCCGAGTTTCATTGACCCGTCAGGCATCAGCAGATGAATTGTCGCGTAGGCATCCCAGATATTCAGGCCTTGATTGAGAGCCTGCAACTCCTCGGGATCCTGGCCAATCGGTCGCACGACAAGGCTGGTCCCATGCGATGTTGCCTGCACCTGCTTTTTGACCCAATTCGCAATGCTTCGGCAGACTCCACATTCGTCGTTGAAAAGCAGAATTGGCGCGGATTGCTCTTTGATCTGCATGATCCAAACTCATTTCATCACTCGTATGGTTGTTTTACCAAAGCCAGGATGTTCGATACCTCAGGACTTGGTCCCTCGTCCCGTCCGACGACGGCTCCGTTCAGAAACATGATCAGGGTGGGCGTCCCCTGAATCTCGTAAAGGTCAGCGAGATCCCGGTCGACCGCAATGTTAACCCTGAAGATCTTCTCCGTGGACTCCACCATCTCTGCTACCTGCTGAAGTTCCGGCTCCATCACCCCGCAATGTGCACATCCATAAGACATGAACTCGACTACGATTGGCCCTTCACCTTTCAATACCAGTCGGTCAAATGAACTGGCAGTGACGGTTCTAATTCTGTCGATCGACTTATATCCAGGCATGAAATCCTCATTGTTTGGGTCTACGGCGATGGGTGAACCGATATGCTCTTGCCCAGACATGCACCGAGATGAATTTGGGCCTCGTGCACCATGTTTCTACACGTGTTCTTTGCGAAGACCGCCCCAATCAGTCCTCAAGGGGATAGTTGGCGGGGCGCTGAGGTGCTTCTTCGCAATCGCCTCGATCTCCGGTTCCGTCAGCGCGGAAAGATCAACTGTCTCGCTCGCGATGATTCGCTTGAATGTCTCAGGATGATGGCTCTTCAGGTATTCGCTCAGGAAATCCATGGCGCTGCTCTTTCCCGTTGCATGGCCAATTAGGATAATTGCTTCGGCGTGGACAAGGTCCGTGGCTATCTCCTCGTAATAGGATTCCTCCTCGGGAACATGATCACCCTTGTAATGGGATTCCTTGCGGTGGATCAAATGATGTTGGAATCCAAAGGGATCATACGGCTTGACAGTCACTTCATCTTCAGGCAGGCTACCGCCGAGATCGTGGTAAATGTGGGCAACATGATGGTCGATGACCACAACCATTCGCCCGATTTGGTGCGCTTTTGCGGGTTGCCCAAGGACGCCGGCCTCTTTTAGAAACCTGCGCAGCCTGGAAATTTCCTCTACTTCGAGGTTATGAGTGCTGGGGCGCTTGAAGAAACCCCTCTGGGAGCCCACTTCAAATGCAAACTCGTCGTTTCCGTACGGCTGGACCTCGCCAATCTGCCCAATGAGGTCAACTACGGCGCTCCAACTTAAGTTGCGCGGCAATTTACCGCCAACAAGACTCTCTAGGAGGTCTTCATGGTCGTTACGAATGTGATCATTCATCCCCACAGCATTTCACCTGTCAAGGAGAAATGCTGGTCCAGTTTGCTCATCATATTCGGACGTTGAGTAGGGAATGCTCCGATCGACATTCATAGGAGGGCTTACGCAGAGTTTGAGCTTGTAACCGAAGCGAAGATCGTCAGTATCCATCAAGCTCGCATCGCGTAGAGCAATGCTGCACAGTTCCAGGACCTCGACCCTGCGATGATTTAGCGACGATCCTGCGGTAGGATCACGATGCATAATTGATAGCCCAACCCAAAGAAAAGGTGCCCGAGTGAAGACAGCAGAAACGATCAAGAACAATGTGGAACAGGAATTGCGCTGGGAACCAAGTGTTTGCGCAACCAAGATTGGCGTCTCGGTCAACGAAGGAGTTGTTGAGCTTGACGGGCATGTTGGGAGTTTGTACGAGAAGTGGGCAGCCGAGCGTGCGGCCCTCCGTGTAGTCGACGTCACTTCGGTCGCCAGCGAGATCATCGTTGATCTACCGTTCGAGAGTGAGCGCACAGACGAAGATATTGCCTCTGCCGCTGCCAATCACTTGAACTGGAACTCCCAGGTGCCCGACACCATCAAGGTCAGCGTTTCAAATGGTTGGATTACGCTTCAGGGAACGGCTGAATGGCAATTCCAGAAAGAGGAAGCGGCAAGAGCTGTTCGGTCATTGCGCGGAGTGAAAGCCGTATCGAACGATATCGAACTCAAGCCGGCCGTAAATACTACGGACATCAAGGTGAAGATCGAGGAAGCACTCAAGCGCGATGCCCAGATTGAGGCGAAGGATATTACTGTCGAAACCTCCGGCGCCCTGGTGACCTTGCGCGGACGTGTGCACTCTTGGAGAGAACACGACGACGCCGAGCATGCGGCTTTCTCCGCACCTGGCGTCGGCAGCGTTTCAAATCTCCTGACTGTTTCCTATTGAACCCAGCGACCCCTCAAATTCGTGGTCGGAGCGGTGCAAGGTTTCATGCTGCTCTGACCACGAAGGGAAATCCGCGATTCGGCCAAGTCCGAGTGGCTCAATGCATATCTCTCCGGGCGCCGTATTGGCCGACCTGCAGATCGGGAGAGACACGTGGAAAATGAAGTGTTGACTGGCGGCAAGCTTGAGAAGGTCCTGGCGGCACTCGATGCCAACTGGCAAGCCGAGATGGAGGGGCACTGGACCTATCAGACCTTGGCGGACCGCGACAGCGACCCTGTGCGGGCTCAGGTGCTACGTCACTTGGCTGGCGCCGAATGGGAGCATGCGGCGCTTTGGGCTGGGCGAATCCGTGAGTTGAATGGCCCAGGACCGGTTTATAGAGGCAGTGAGCATGGAGATGCGGACTCATTGGCCAACCGCGCTGGGGGCATCCAGATGGCCCTGCGTCGGTTGGAGATCGACGAAAGCCGCGATATTGCAAAATACGGCGAGCAACTCAAGCAATTGGGCGATACGGGCTCCATCGCTATTCTCAATCATGTTATCGAAGACGAAAAAGATCACTACCAGGAACTTGGATCTCTACTACGCGGCCACTATCCAGCGTCCGTCAGTTCGCCTAAACCCGACATCAAAGCGGCTCTCAAAGACTTGCTGGCAAAGAGCGATCAAGGTCGCAAGCGGCCTGGAGCCTGGATCGGTGATGCCATCTATGGCGTGAATGATGGTCTCGGCGCCATCTTCGGCATCGTCTCCGGTGTCTCAGGCGCAACTGCCGGCGACAGCAAATATGTTCTCCTCGCGGGACTCTCGGGCATGATCGCGAGCGCCCTTTCGATGGGCTCAGGCGCATATCTTGCCGCCAAAAGCGAGCGTGAGATCTACCACGCCGAGGTAGCGCGCGAACGCGAAGCCATCCAGATGAACGGCCCTGAAGCTCGAGAACTGCTCTCCCTCTACTACCAGGTCAAGGGCCTGCCAGAGGATGACGCCCAACATATGGTCAACCACATTGCCGACGATCCCGATCAGTTGCTGCGTGCTCTGGCCAGCGAGCGCCTTGGCTCATCAGAGGAAGCACTCTCCAACCCGCTGGTCTCTGCCGGTTCCGGTGCTCTGTCTACCGCTATTGGGGCCAGTATTCCGGTCATCCCCTTCTTCTTCATGCATGGGATCGAGGCGGTCATCGCCGCGGCAATCATCTCGCTGGCCGCGCACTTTGCAGTCGGCGCCGCAAAATCCTTGATTACAGTGCGCTCCTGGTGGTCCTCCGGTGTTGAGATGACCCTTGTCGGTGCAGCTGAAGGCGTGGTGACCTACGGTATCGGCATACTGCTTGGTAAAGGCGGCATCTAGGGCAAAAGTAAACTGAAACACACTTGCCCGAATCCGTCTCCACATATGGATCGGGGTGGCACGGGCAATGCAAGGTAAGCCACAGACCCGAGCAGGAGCAGGAGTCTGTGGCTCATTCTTCCCCCGAGCGCACCTTCAACACGAAGCTGCTTAAGCAACATGTTGAATTGCATTCAGACCGCCGCGAGTTCCTCGACCCAATATCCCTCACGATTGTAGTGCCCATACAGGCCCGTTTCGTAATCCCGTGTGAGCAGAGACTGGTCGGTATATTCCGGCGCATCCTTGACGGTCGAGCGAGACAGGCCGATTGCGACTTCCCGTTCTTCCCAACTCACGCTCTCGATCCACTTTGGTGAAATCAGCACCTTTTTGCCAGGCCACCAGTTCTTTGTTGCCACAACAAGGTAACG
>Ga0302315_10001824_pt1 | contig 20888 bp, 19 predicted proteins | sample III_Palsa_N3_1_FD_200532 | JGI IMG/M metagenome (GOLD analysis project Ga0302315, IMG submission 200532) | Peat permafrost microbial communities from Stordalen Mire near Abisko, Sweden - III_Palsa_N3_1 | ecosystem: Environmental > Terrestrial > Soil > Palsa > Peat permafrost | place: Sweden...
CAGTTCGCGTCGCGCACCACGGCACTCGTTACTTCCTTGAGACGCACCGTGACGGCGTCAAGACTGATAACCTCGGCCGCTTGCCCGTCTGCCACCACAACGTGGTTACCACTGCACCAACGCCGTACCGCCCGGCACCAGTCCATCGCGGCCATGCCGTCGGGGCCGACTGGCTGAAGAAGTAACGCCGATGCTTACCCCAGACTATCCTCAGTTTGTTCCTGCGGAGCCGCCACCCGATGGGTTGACGGTATCCGCTTGGCGAGGGGTCCTTCAACCTTTCGAGAAGGACGCGGCGGCACGCGCGATCCTATGCGACATTGAGCAGGAGCGCACGCTGTGGGTTTCTGCCGGGTCTATCCGATCTTCGGCCACGAAAGAGCAGCATTGGGCGCAGCCTTTGCTCACCGGCATGGACGTAGCTTGTGAGGTAATGGTGTACCCCCAATCGGACGGAATGCCGAGAGCTTACCTACTCAGTCCGCGTTTCCAGCCATACTTTGCGGACACTGCCATCCATCCACATCCCCGCGCAGATCATACGATTCTTCACGAAGGCCAACTCCTGCCAGGGCTATGCGTTTTTTCCAGCGCCGAGATGACCTTTAAGGATGACATCAATTTCTACACGCAATTCCTGGATCAGCTAACGCAGTACGTCGCAAAGCATCTCATCTGGCTTCGCACCCGCCGTCTTTGCCGGTGGAATGGAATCGGCGTCACTGCCCTACACCAACCCTCACCAGGGGAAGCGATACCGGAGCAGGCACCATTGGCACACTGGATGCAATTACCCAGCGGTCGTATTCGGGTCATTGACTTTTGGTCAGGCTATTGGCCGGGGAAACCCGCACGCGCTGCGACACCGCGTGAACATCTACGACTGATCAAGCCAACCCAACGCTGTTGGTGTGGCTTGAACAAGACTTACGACGAATGCCACAGGCCAATTGAATTGAGTGCTTTGGGAAACCGACACTGAGGTTGCCTCAGCTCTTCGACTCCAGCTTTCTGGATTGATCGACACCTCAGTAACGGTAGGTCGGCTTCCCGGAAGTAATCGACCCAGGCGTTCTCGAATGATGAGAGCAGGCCAATGCACGTTTCTAGTCCGAACTCGCTGGAAACACACAATGGCGATTAGGCAAGAATTCACGAAAATTCTGACAAATCATGATTGGCACGACCTGCGAACGCACTTTAGCCTACCATTGGACAGCAACAGAAAAGTGCCGGCCAAATGATACGAACGAGAAGGCACGGGAACAATGCGTCATCTTGAAATGATCAAATCGCAAAGTATTCGAGGAGAGGCTCCAATGCGAGACTTCCTCACCCTTGAGGACGATCTGCCGGCTACCGTCGTATTCGGACTTACTGGCGCTAGAGATCGGGCTACGTCCGTCACTGATGTCAAACATGAGACGACAGATGACAACTAGCCGTCCTTTTCTAACACGCTTCGCGCTGCCCACTATCGAACGTAACCAAGACGAACCTGGCCAAGTGGTCAGGTCAGAAGATCCTACCGTCGATGTCCCGGCGGGGCGGGGTGAGAGCGGCTTCACGAGGGTGAGAAATGAAACTACAGATGAGGAGTGAGAGAACTGCGCCGGACTTGGTTAGGCCCTTTCGGGTCTGGCGGGACGAAGGTACGAGCAGGAGCGATTTCCGGCCGTAGTCCGACCGACCTCCAATACTTCAGCCTCACAGCGGGGCGAACTAAGGTAACATTCGTCAAGAACGAATCGAAGGATGACGAATAAGGAGCTTATGTCGAAACCATTTATTTCTCGCTTTGCTGAGGCCGAAGACGGAGCGCCCATGCCCGCGATGCGTTCTAACCCGATCACTCAGACGTCCGAAGTTTTCTGCGAAGGCAAGTGGGAATCCGGCCTAGAGATCGACCGGCTTCGAGGCAGAAATGGCACCAAGACGGCAGTTCATTCGGAGACGACCGACTATCGCTAGCCTTCCCGTTCTCATAGTCAGCACTGTGGTCGATGTCGCCACTGATGCGGTGATCGTCGAGTTATCCCGCAGAAACGTTCCGGTCCTTCGCATCAATACGGAGGATTATCCTTTTCAGGGCCGGTTTGATTACCGCCCCGGTCAATCAGGGAAGCATCTATTTGCCGAGAAAGTTGACGCACCGGACTTCCGCTCAATCTGGTATCGCCGTGTGCGGGTGCCCGCACGGCCAGATGACATGGACGAGGGTATTTACGATTTCTGTCTGCGCGAGAGTAGGAGCGCGTTACTCGGTGGGATCCTCGGCAGACCTTGCCGTTGGATGAGCCGACCAGAAGCGGTCTGGAAATCGGAATTTAAACCATTCCAGTTGGAGATAGCGGCGGAACACGGTCTCATGGCTCCAAAAACGCTCATTTCGAATGTCCCGGATTCCATACGAGCTTTCTTTCACTCGTGCAATGAGCAACTCATCGCAAAGCCCGTACGAACGGGCCATCTCGTACAGAATGGAGTTGACCACGCTGTCTATACCACTAGGATCGGCCCCGAGGACATTAAAGACCTCGAAGATGCGACGCTGAGTCCGACCATCTATCAGCAACTCATCCCTAAGCGCTTCGACATTCGCGTGACGGTCGTTGGCCGCAAGATCTTTGCCGCAGCCATTGATTCGCAGACCGATCCGGACGCCTCGGTAGATTGGCGGCGGACTTCTAATCCGAAACTGCCACACCACGCAGTGGATTTGCCATCCGAATTGAAGGAAAGCATTTTGTCCCTTATGGATGGACTTGCTCTTGAATATGGAGCCTTGGATTTCGTACTAACGCCTGAGGGTCAATACATCTTCCTTGAGATCAACCCTAACGGGCAATGGCTCTGGTTGGACGATATGCTTTCTCTGGGAATCTCCTCCGAGATTGCTGAATGGTTGGCAAAGGAGCAAGACTGAATGGGAGCTTTACTCGATTGCGTCTTCCCTACGGAAGAGGCAATACCCGCTGCACAGGCCACGATCCTCCAGGCACGCGAAGCTGAGGAGCTGAAGAAGGTAGAAGATAGCAAAGCTCCTGAAAGAATAGCGGATGCCTATGACAAACTTCTTGCCGATGAAAGCGAACGGCTGAAAAGCGTCGAAGGTCGACTTGCCAGCATCCTTGGCCTGACGTCGCTCACAGCGACTCTCCTAATCAGCGGCACTATGGCGCTTCTCAGCGGATCACTCGCGGATAGTTCCGGAACGGTAAGGGTCTTGGCAGCTCTCGGAGCCTTCTACTTAAGTCTTCAAATCATTTGCTCGACCCTAGCTGCCGTCAGAGGTCTTGCAAGAACCACATGGCTTCGACCAACCATCGACGATCTAGTTCCAGATGAAGCAAATGATCTAACTTTAACAAATCGTGAGCGTGCCCTGAATGCTTGTAAGCGTTACCAAGGGGCCGATCGAAACATCAATACCAAAGTTACGCAAGTGGCAATCGCCCATACCGCGATCCGAAACTTCGCCGTCGGAAGCGTGACGATTGCCTTTCTCGGGCTATTTGCTGTTCTTCTGCAACAACCTGGAAACGCGACGGCGAATGCGATCCGAAAAGACACCGATCTTCAGAAGCTTCTCCGTGGCCCGGTAGGGCCAGCCGGCCCCACCGGGCCACCGGGGCCGCCATCTTATGCCCGGCCTCCTGAAGAAAAAGCGTCAAACCGAATCACCACAACGACCAAGTAAATTCGAAACGAACATCGGTTTCGCTGACGTTCAGGACCGGTCGGCTCCTGACGACCGCATGTCTGTCCGGTCGAATGGATGCCTTAATACGCACCTCCGGGAATTCCTCTTCAAGTTTGTTTCGTCGACTCGAATGTTGAGCGCCGTGTCGCCACGTCTGCAAAAGAACGCCCAACAGATCGTTCATACCTGGACGTCACGACGTCGGGTACGCTCTCCACCTAGGGAGCACCATAATCTCATGCGGTCTGCCTGCTGACCGCGACTATTTCTGCTTGTCGACCTTGATGCAGGAAACGATCGAAGAAAAGCGCAAAGGTCTCCAGGCAGATAGTAACAAAGGACAGCGCAATGCGAATTTGTTCTAGACGTTCGGTTGACGGGGGGATTTTTCCGTTTCCTAAAGCTCCGTAAAATTTAGGCCGGCGAAACCTGGAACCGATTAGAATTGCTGCGGGAAATGCTATGCCGAGAGTGCGCGCACCAAAACCTGGCGAAGAGATCAGCACCAACAAAACACTAATCCCTTTTTCCTTTTGGCCGGCCATTCATTCGACTAGATGGGCTCTGCAAAGACGGCTTTACGTCAAAGATCCTTGGGCCACACTTTTCGAGGCGGTGTATCGTTCACCGGTTTCGAAAGCCAGAACAGATGAGGCTTTGTCTTATCTAGACCAAGCGGAAGAGTTCTACATCTCGGGTACTCAGGTTGGCGGCAGGATGAGCGTCCGGCCGTTACTTCTTTACTATTCGATCCTGAATCTCGCGAAGTGTTTGATTGCCGTAAGGAACCCCACGCTAGATTTGTCACATGCCCGGCATGGATTGACGGCTACCCGGCCTCGTCCAAGAGCAATTTTAGGCGATGAAATCGGCATTCGCAATGCCCCGAATAATGTCAATATTTTTAGTGAACTGATGACGATTCTCGATGGGCACGCGCCGCATTTACGCGGCCTCCAGGTCCGTCACTTGCTACCTCAAATCCTACCTGGCCACCGTCTCTGGACTTACGCCTGTGGCCGCAAAGAGCAGTTCCTTAACATAAATATCAAGGGATTTCATGATCCAGTCAGGTGCGCAACATGGTTGAGGATTCACATGGACCGGGGAGAATTGGCCTACCTGGCGCATGGGGTCCGTTCCCTAATTTCTGCGTCCGGGCTACCCGGGCAGTGGGAACAAGTACAGCCTGATGATACCGACCAGGCCGTTGTAATTGAGCAATCGCGGGAGACATCATATGTAGGGCGTCCGCTTGACTGTGTTACGAACCTCTTCCGTACAATACGTCCGTCGTTATGGTCTGTTGTGACTACGACAGGTGCGCATCGCAAGTATTATCTGAACTGCGATAAAGGTTTGGGGAACCATCGGCTGCCACAGTGGTCTTCCGTGTACGTCCTGTTCTTTTATCTTTCCGACCTCACCCGTTACAGACCAGTTCAATTCGATCGCTTACTACAGGGTAGATACGGACCCCTAATAGAATCTTTCTTGGCTGAGTGTCCGAGTCAATTTCTCTTTCTGATGGCGTCTGAACTTCTTCAGAGAGAAGTTGCTCCCGCTGACCTTGCATAAGCTTGACGCAGGTCTCATGGAAGATCTTATTCTCGAGGAGAGCCCAATTCTCATAAACGCGCTTACCGCCAGCAATGCTCCTGGATTGGTTCCAAATCACCAATGCGCTCATCGTGAAGCCTGAAAAGCCCAAGATGAGCGGGATTTGGCCTGGAGCATTACCGCGTTACACGGGCGGTACCTCGATGCCTCATCATCGTCCGCCAACAAGGCACAAATCCGCCGCGACCCTTCGCTCTCGCTGCCGTGTCGCCTACTGACGCGATTCAGCTGCCCTGATCTCCAGAAATCGACTACTGATCAAATCCCTACTTCGACAAGGTCACGGCAAGCGTATTCGTAGACACCTTGTCAAAATCTATGTTTGGGCCGAGGCTTATACCAAGAATTTTATAAGAAACGCTACCTCCGTTATCCTTATCAACGACAAATTTGATTGTAAAGGTAGCTTCCGAGAGGGGAAGGGTTTTAACACTGTTCGCAACGCCTGCGGCCGTGGCAATCGCCTTTGCTAACACATCCTTCAAACTGGCCGTCGGAGCTTCAGCGCCTGCAGGCTTTGGAAGATTTGTCCAAGTTATCTGCTGGTCGACCGTATCACCTTTCTTGGTCTGATGCTTAATTGTAAAAATCAGGAAATTGATGTTAATTCCGCCCGTAAGCGTTGTACCCGTTTCCAGCGTCAATACCGCCTTCCGGAGTATCAGGCCATTGAGGCCGGTTAGATTCGCTTGTTGCAACGCGTTTTCAACGTCTTTCCCAACCGTGGTCGCTTGTACACATTCTTGGTCACACGTGTCTTGCGCTTTCAGAATCGGGACGCAAAGCGTGAATGAGGCGCAAAGCACTATTGCTAGAACCGCGAGACAATGTTTCATTGTTACCCTCCATGAACTAGATTCACTGCATTCGAGCTCGGCCCAAAGTTGGTGCAATCAGTAATTGAAGATCCGTTATTACTTTTCCTTGATCGGGAAGTTGACTTGCTTCAAGACAGCCCGCGCCGAACACGAAATAGTAAGTGTCTCCAGTATCTCGAGATTGCGCGCTCAAACATCCATCGAGCAGGACACGATCTTTTAGCTCGACAGTGCCCCCGGAATCTGACTCGTTAAACATCACAAGGCGGAAAAGATTATTAGCTCCCGGGCCAGTCGCTTTCCGAATTGATAGAAGATAGTCGATCGGGATCGGCATCCAGACAGGAACTTGTGCCGCCGGATTCTGCATTTTGAGATTTGATCCGTCACTCAGATCAGCGTCCAGGTGCACGCGATTGCCGTTCTGCATGAAGTCGAGATGAGATAGCTTGGGATTGAGGAGGGCTCTGTCCATATTCAACTTGCCGAACACCGCGTATGGCTGCCCAAGTCTTTCTTGATTCACTGGATCCGCGGTCGCGAGCAGTCGTGCCTTAACCTCTCGAGGGCTCAGCCTCTTTTCCATCAAAAGGGCGGCAACAGACGAGACAATCGGGGCGGCGAAAGAAGTACCTGCTGGCGAGGAATAAACGGCTTGCGACTGAGATACTTCTTCAGCACATGGAACGTTTTCACCAGGGGCGAGTAACTCAACCCTCCTTCCCGTGTTTGATCCTTGTCCTGTAACTGCATCTTCCCAGATTCCGCTGCCGGTCTTATCTAGGGCTCCGACGGAGATAACGTTCGAGTATTCTCGAGCTAAATAGGCGGGGAATTTCATTTTTGTTTCGAGCAAGTCGTCGTCATTGTCGGCTGCAGCTATGAACAGTACGTCGCTTCGAATGAACGCTTGCTCAAACAGACTCCTCCATTGTGGTTCCGTGACTGGAGGATCGCCGCTGCTGTAGTTAACGATGAAAGGTTGTCGCTCGCGTCGGTAAAATTGTTTCAACGTGTCCGCTGTAAGGCTACCGCTATCGATGGTGTTTAGGTCAGCACCGGGCGCGAGCGACGGTCCGAACGGGGATGATCTCCCACCTATTAGGCTAGCGACGCATGTTCCGTGGTGGCTCTGGGTCATTGTCCAATCAACGTAGGTCGGGCTTGTGACCTGTTCAGCCTTCGTGCACGTGTAGCCTGTAAAAGCGTGGTCATCTTGCGCCGTACCAAAAAACGATGGGTGCTGACAGTCAACCGACGCCTCGAAGATCAATACTGGAACATCGTTCGCACGGCCGTACTTCGGAGAATTCTCGATTGCGAAGCCGATGTGTTTCAGCATATCGGCCTCGATCTTAACCAAGTCTGCTGCATTGTGAATCGCTAGATCCGACGGGGCACCAGTATCCACTACGTTGCCAACGTTTGTCTTAGCTTCGTTCTGGCCAGTGATTCCGCCTGCAGATCCGGAAGACTCAACACCATAAGGCCTCACGCCAAGGAGGGGGTAATGTTCAACAAGGGACACAAAACCTGAACTAGATGAATACAGTTCCGACCGCTCTACGGCCAAGTAATATCGATTCCTCTGCACCGGCAACTGTAATACGGTTCCTTTGTTCGGAATTGAGTCGAAATCTCCGACACGCATTGAGTTCAGATCATCGATATCGTGAGGTCCAATTGATGCCATTAGCTTATCGTCGGCGATTAGGATCCGCAGCTTGTTTTTGATTGACGTCTTGCCATCGAAGGTTTCGGGTGCGTAAGCGAGGTATGGCTCAAATGGAACGTCTGGCAGACGTACGGTGCTTGATGCTAAGAGGTTTTTTGAGAGTTTGTTTCCATTGCATTCGACAGGGTTCATCTTGCAAAGAAGCGCTTTCATCAATGGATTGAAACTTGGCACCAAATCCCGGACGGACTCGACCAAGCATTTCCACTCCGCACACTTTGCTCCAGCAGGTGTCGTGGCCGGAAGGGTTACGAGAGTAGAGGACAAGGTGCCACGATCCCACAAATAAGTGTAAAGAGCGGCTAGCGCACTCGTACCGTCGGGGTCAGACTCAATTTCGACGGTGAATGGCACGATGAGGGGCCACACTCTAAACTCTTCGCTCTGTTCGCCAATTAGAATCATTGTGGCAGCCTTGCTCACCGCGACGCGTTCAGGTGAGGTCGGATCTTTGCGATATGAAATTCGAACCAAGCGGTCCCTACTTGGGAGGTATGCAAAGAGGGCGTGGTTGTCCACGATGTAAAGGAAATCTGCGTAAGGAGTGACGCTCATTGGCCGTGTCAATTGGGGGAAGAAAAAGCCTGACTGGCCGTATCTCAAAGAAAGATCGAAGTTCAGGCTCTTTGTCACTGTCGCTCTTGAAGCGATGCTCCTCCAAAGATCTGCGTTTTGTTGTTCAACTATCGTGTGTTCGTTCTGATTGACTACAAATAGAGTTCCACTTGATTCGGCAATCGATATTGGATCAGAGAGTTGGCCACCTACAGCCGTTACCTCTTCCGAAGAAAACGGTACAACGTAGTAGGCGCTTCGACTCGTCGAATCGAGCATCGCTAGGGTAGTCGTCCTGGCTAGCTTGTTTTCGCTGCCTCGCACGTAGGTTGGCACTACTGAAACATCACTGGGAACGAAATGCGCGCCTGGCGAAAGCAAGGCAGTGAGTTCTTTGGTCTCCCGATTCACTGCAAATAACTGCTGTGCCCCGGGATCGGCGATATAAAGATAGTTGGCGTCAACGGCAAGACCCCGCGGAGAGACTATCCTCGGGTCCGTCATATACGGTACAAATCTTGCGGTGGAAGGATCTCGTACCAACACCACGTTTCGTACGGTATCGGAGATGTAAACCGTATCGTTCCAAGTCGCTAACCCTGCGACTCCAGGCAGAGGCACCGCGGCCGTCTGTCCCAAACAGTGACTCGTCAGGGATACGACAGTTACGAATGTCGACATAAGGCAACTGCGCGTTAACGTTGAGCGCTTCGTTAGCGAAACGCGATAGACGATCGGTGCGAAACCGCGAGCATTCATAGTGGTGAGCTCCGGGGAATCCGCTACTTCTGCGAACGAAAAAAGACTCAAGCAGGGCCGGTCCTGCTTGGTCGTGGGAGAGGGAATGCCGGCGTCTAGGAAAATTGTGCCAAGGTTAGCACATGCGGCATCGATGTGGCGACCGTTATATTCACGCGCTTAAAATTCAATGGACCGGGCAACCTACTCTGATTGAATATAGTGGCATCGACAATCCGAACAAAGCCGCTAGGGGTTGATCAAGTAATGAAGTCCAATCAAGCATTTATAGCAGTACCGTTGAAGGTCAGCCTTTGATCTGGAAACGGCTTCCTATCAGTCGATAGCACCCTATCGTCCATCGCTCACTAACGATTGGGCGTCGGCAGAATCGATATCAGAAGGAGCCCAAGACAGCCGGAAAGAAGAGACATCGTGAGCGCCGCACATATTGGGAAAGGCTCGTCGGAACGCCGCCTCCTTCGTGTGATCTCGGCGAAGATAGACAACCCGGTTTATAATCTGTTCGCAAAACCGGAAGCCTCGATTCGCGAGACGGCTAGGACCGGTGCGCTTGACGCGTTGGTCAGCGAGAGCCATATGGTTATGACCGAAAGGCATCTATGAACATCCCGCAGCAGCCTTCTGATTTGGCAGCAGATTTACGCGTCCAGGACGAGACTGGTCAGTCAGGAAGCTTCTCGCCGGCTTCCGGCACAGCTGCAAAAACGAATGTGAAGGACGGATGGGATAAGGCGGGTGTCGTGGCTCAATTCTTATCGGGCGTTGTTATTGCGGGAATCGGTTTTTCGTTCACCTATTTCGCACATAAGGCAGACTTGAAGGAAAAAGACACAGAGCTGCAGATCAACACTGACAATAATCTAGCGCAGAGAAGACTGTTGGAACAACAAACGGACGCCCAAATCGAATTGTCCAAGACACAACACAGAGACCAGATTGAGTTGGAGGCCGCGCATAACCGAGCGGAACTGGACTTGGAGAATAGAAAGAACATTGTAGAGTTCGCCGGAAAATTAGACTCCGCGACGAATTCTGAACGGCGAACTGAATTATTGGAGCACATGGTATCCGCGCTCCAGCCGGATGAATCTGCTCGCCTCGCCATGGATTATGCACATCCCCCGCTTGCCATGTATGACTGGGACGATAAGAATTTAGCGGCCGAAAAGAAATATGATGGCGACGCGCTTGTATTCAACACATCAATACAGGTTCTTAGTCGTCTCAAGAGCGATGGAGCAGGTGAACTGAGACGAATGAGCAAGTCCGAAGTCTTTCCTGATCAGGAAATAGCAAGGGCGTTGCTTGGGGAGCCGACAAGAGTCTGGGTGAGGATCTCAGGAATTGACGATTGGGGTGACTTGAGTCTCAACGGTAAACACGTGGTTCCTAGATTGGCATTTCAGCAAGATAGCGGATGGATTGACATTACAAAAAACCTAGAACCTGGCGATAACTTTATAGAGTTTGTAGTTTCGAATGGAGATGCCGGAGGGTTCGGAGGGCGACTCCAAATAAGCGCAGGCCTCCAACAGTACGATAGCGGTCTTTATCTGAAAAGGACCTGCCCTTGCAAAAAACCTGCATTCCGAATTTCTGCGCACATCAAAGTGCGTCAAGATAGATATCCACAACTCCTTGACATGAATTTCGCGCAGTTCCCTGCGACTTGAAACCGAATGAAACCATAAATCACTTGCTACCCTTCCTGAAGTTTTCCTTGAAGGTTGCGGCTCGCTCTGCGACGGCATCGCCATATGCGGGCGGTGACAGCCCCTTTTAAGAACCCTGCCTCAATGTGATGCCCAGCGCCGTTAGCGTGACGGAGGTCGCATAAGTAAACCTTTTGAGAAGAAAGACCTGACCTCTACGTTGCACAGAAACACCTGAGGAGGCGCATCCTCCGTCCGCAAATGTGTCCTTGGAATGAAAAGTCACTTTGAACTTACAGTCGCAGAGTCCTTTCGGTCCTGTAAAGACTGTCCGTTCGAATAGGAGAAATTCGCTGGGAACCTGTTCATAGTCAAGGCAGCTAGGGCAGACCTTGAAGGGAATAATGCGGTCGGACGACGTCCTTTCGATCTCGCTCCGACTCTTACGTGCCGCGTTTCGGCTCTGCAACTCAGTGACTCGTTCTACAGACTTTTTCTCTGGTAATTGATATATTGCGCCACGAGCACCTTCAAATTTGCAGTTCAGGGCCGCGAGAGCCTGGCCATAAGCCAAGGATTCGATCACAGTCGCCCTGGTGAGGCTCCTCAAACATCGCCTAAGCCTCCCAAGCAGCCTTACGCATTCGAGCTAACGACGGGTAGCTTGTTTGCGTTTGCAGGCATTTGGGATGCATGGAAGGACAGCTAGGGCCACTGGCTGCAGTCGTACGCATCGTGGCTACGGAAGCGAACGAACTGATGTCGCTGATTCATCCGCGCATGCCCGTGATTCTGCACTCAAGAGACTATGACCGCTGGCTAGGCCGGGAGGGATCGGAACGATTGCCGCTGGATCTATTACGTCCGTTTGAGTCGGAAGCCATGGAGATGCACGAGGCCAATCCGAAGTTCAATAATGTCCGCAATAACGGGCCCGTGTTGCTGATACAAGCCGAGCGAGCCCTCGAGTCTGAACTGTTGCCGTTGTAGCAAAGTGCGACCATTGCCCGGGCCAGTCATTTCCGCATACCCTCGAGCCATGGAATCTGTAGCAACAGAATCTCGGTCAGCCGACGCGTTGGCAGCTAATCCCGCATTGCTCTTACGCGGCCTGCGTAAATCCTTCGCGGATGTAGTCGCTGTCGATGGCCTGAATCTTGAAGTTCCCGGTGGCGAATGCTTTGGGCTGCTCGGCCCGAACGGCGCCGGCAAAACTACAACCATCGAAATTTGCGAAGGCTTGACCACGGCCGACTCCGGAACCGTCAAACTGCTCGGACTGGACTGGCGTCGCGGCGAAGCAGAGCTCCGTCAACGCATCGGCATTCAACTCCAGGAGACTCAGTTCCCCGACAAGCTCACCGTTGAAGAAACGATCCGCCTCTTCCGCAGCTTCTTCCACAGAGGCATCGACGTTGAGGCGATTATCAAGAGCGCGGAGCTTGAAGAAAAGCGCAAGTCCCGCGTGGTCGGCCTTTCTGGCGGACAGAAGCAACGCCTCGCTATGGCTTGTGCACTGGTCGGAGACCCCGAATTGCTCTTTCTCGATGAGCCGACCACCGGTCTCGATCCCCAAGCCCGACGCCACCTCTGGGACCTCGTAGACGAGCTAAAAAAGGCTGGACGCACAGTTATCCTCACGACTCACTACCTGGACGAGGCTGAGCGTCTGTGCGACCGCGTCGGCATCATGGACTACGGCAAGATCATCGCCCTCGGCACGCCGGCTGAACTGATCGCATCTGTCGGCGGCGAACACATCGTCGAGTTCGCGCTTACCGGAGACCCGGATTTTGATTCTGCCGCCCTCCTCGCTATCCCCGGGATCCAGTCTCACCGCGTAGACGCCGGCTTACACCAGCTTGCTGTCAGCGAACTCCATACTGCCGTTCCACTTATCTTCGCGAAGCTGGATGAGATCGGCTCGCATCTTAGCGAGTTTCGGACCCACTCCGCCACGCTCGAAGACGTCTTCGTTAGTCTGACAGGAAGGAACCTGCGCGATGCCTAGTCCCGACCTTTCCAGTTCCGCCCTGACCAGCCCTGCCGCAAGCTCGCTCCTTCAACTGACTACGACTCGATTTCGTCTCTCCCTGCGGGAGCCCGAGGCAATTTTTTGGATCTTTGTCTTCCCCATCATTCTCGCCATAGGCCTCGGCCTTGCCTTCCGGAACAAGCCCGCGGACGTCTACCAGGTCGGCGCACCCACACCGCATCTCTCCAAATCGCTCAACACTTATAGAGGATTATCCGCAAAGGTCATCGATGAGACCAGTGGAGTCCACCAACTCGCCACCGGCGACATCCTCGTGCTTGCCATCGAAACGTCAAGCGGCGTCACTTACAAGTACGACGACACAAATCCCGACGCCCGCACTGCACGGTTGCTTTCCGATCGTGCCGTGCAAACCACGGCTGGCCGACGCGAAGCGGTAGATGCCGATGACAACCTGGTCCACGAAACCGGCGCGCGCTCCATAGACTTCGTCGTTCCTGGCCTGCTGGGCATGAACCTTATGAGCTCCGCGATCTGGGGACTCGGATTCGCCATTGTCGAGGCGCGGCAAAAGAAACTCCTCAAACGGCTCGTTGCCTCACGCACGCCCAAGTGGCAGTATCTCGCATCGTTCGTTCTTTCCCGGTTGGTCATGCTGGTCATCGAAGTAACTATCTTCCTTGGCTTTGCCCTCATCGCCTTTGGAGTACCTTCCGCGGCCCGATCTGGCAACTCGCTGTCCTCTGCGTGCTCACCTCATTGGCTTTCTCTTCGCTTGGCCTGCTGGTCGCCTCACGCGCCAAGACCATGGAAGCTGCGTCCGGCCTAATGAATTTGGTAATGCTCCCGATGTGGATTCTTTCCGGAGTCTTCTTCTCCGCCACCCCCTTTCCCTGCCGTCATCCAGCCATTCGTTCGTGCTCTTCCACTCACCGCCGCGATCGATTCGCTTCGCAGCAACATGCTCCAAGGGTTGACCCTTAGCCAGATGATGCTGCCCGTCTCGATCCTGCTCGGGTGGCTAATTATCCCGTTCTTCCTTGCCTTGAAAATCTTTCGCTGGCGATAACCGGCACTGCCCGCGGGCCTAGAGTGCGCGATTCTCGCTTTCCTTGCCCTAAAATGATGCCAATTGTGCAGCCGTGACCGGCGAGCATCGTCTTGTTGTGGAAGCTGCTTTTGTGCGTTCAGAATTGAACTTTGGCTTGGGAGGCCCATGTACACTCGGAGAGATTCATTATGAAGGCTAAATCTCTTTTTGAGCTAGGACACGAGAAGTATGCCCGACGTTCCCGCCACAAGTGTTGAAAAACCCCGTTCACCTGCCCTTGGTCTCCTTAATGAGCTGAGCACAGGCACGTATGTGAGCTACAGCCGCGCCCTCAAAGAGCTGCTGAGCAACTCGTGGGATGCGAGCGCGCATAACGTTCAAATCAAAATCTCGCCCGACCTGACTGAAATCGGCATTTTGGACGACGGTACGGGCATGTCGGAAGAGGACATACGCGAGCGTTTCCTGCGTTTAGGCGGCTCTAGTTCCAAAAAGGGCGCGACCCGCGATGGACGGCGGTTGATCGGCCATAAAGGAATTGGCGCGCTCTCTGTGATTCCCATTTGCCGCGAGGTTAGAGTTCTCACGACGAAGGCTGGTAGCACAGAACGTTTTGAAGCAGTTTTAGATATTACCAGGGTCATTGAGAAGGCCAAGCAGCAAGAAGACCTCGACACTCACTATGTCTACACCTTGAATAAGTGGGCGAATGAACCCGCAGATACGCACTATACGTACATTAATCTCCGTAATCTGAGCCCTGACACTCGAGAGTTTCTAGCCCGAAAGGGAGTCACAGCCGAGGAGTATATCGGCAGTGTGAGCGAACTGAGCGGTATCGAGCAGTTGCGGTGGGAACTTGCGATTCTCAGCCCGGTGGCGTATTTGAAGCAGGGACCTTTTGCAGAAGATATTGAACCCGTGCGATCCATCAAGCGTGAGCTGGATAAGGCTAATTTTAAGGTATCAATAAACAACGAGCCATTATTTAAGCCTATTGTTTTACCTTCACCAGACATTAAGTACACGAAGAACTACAAGCGGGGGCTTGATTACGAAATTTACCCCATCGAGCATGCAGATTCTGACCTTGAATTCAAGGGCTACATTTTCAGCCAGGCGACCGCGATCATGCCCGCGGACCTAAGAGGAGGCCTGATCCGGCTAAACAATGTTGCGATCGGATCGTTCGATCTGAACTGGATGAAATATCAGACGCACGTGGGTCCGCGCCTCGGCCTGACGACAGGTGAGATCTATGTCTACAAGGGCCTCGACGATGCTCTGCTAATCGACCGTGATCGGTTTCGCGAGACGGATGAAAACTACAAGCGGTTTCGTGAGATCGTCCACCAAAAGGTGAAGGAGTCGTTCGGTGGTGCAACGTCCCGATCTCGACAACGTTCGGCGATTGAAAAGGAGTCGCAAGCAAAATCGTTCCACGAAAAGGTCGAAGTCAAAGTTTCCCAATACCTGAGCCGTGCGAAACACGCAAAACCGGTTAGCTTGGAGCTCGAGGATCTCGGCAGCAAGCCACCTTTCATCTTGGACAGGCGTCAAGGAAAAGTCATTCTGAACAGTGGCCACAAAGTCTTCAAGAAGCTCAAGCCGAGCGAAAAGGAGATCGTCGAAGCTTTTCTCATCGCGATCGGTATTGGCAAAGAAAGATCTGCGGGAGACGCGGACCGAATGTTCGACGAGACACTGAAGATCATCACGGACTTGATGGAATCGCGACAGAATGGATAGTCCAGTGGCGCCTACGGCACTCTTCAACTCTCCGCAAAAGCAGTGGGTCAGAGAATACTTTTGGCTTCCTATTCTACTTTCCTTGAAGAAGCGCTCTTCGCTTCCTCTTCGTTATCTGACCTTCGCGGGACCGGAGGGCTTCGACATTCAGTTTTTTGTCGAACAGGGCATCTTTGAATTGGAGCATGTACGTGTTTGGGAGAAGAGTCAGCCTGCAGCCGCCGCTCTGCTCACGAAGTTCGGTGTGAACTTTCAGGTGAAGGTAGGTGAGGCCTACACCTTGAGCAGGGCTCACAATGAACGTGACTTCTTTCCCCACAGCGTCATAAATCTCGATTTCACGAATGGCGCGTTTCATGTTCCCAAACCGCGAGCGCTCCCCGCGAATTTTGAGATCACGCAAAACTTGATTACGGCGCAGCGGGAGCACGCGGCATCCTTCGTGCTGCTCTTGGCCTTTGCTGCAAACGCTGATGTTGATTCCGAGATTGGGAAGGCATTCGTACAGAAGGTCGCGTTCGATCTTGCCACACGGTTTGGACACACGGAGCCGCTTTTTGACCTCACGCGAGATCCGGTAAAAACTCACGCAAAGGTTTTGTCTTCCGTAATTCCGTGCGCTGTGATTCGCCAAGGCGGGGAACACTTTTACGATGTTCAATGCCTTGGCAAGGCGCTGTATACACCGAACAATTCGAAGGTCACGTCGATGCTCTGTTTAGCGTTCGAGTTCAGCTACGACTACCCAGCAATGTCGGAGACATCGCTACAGACCTCCACTCGTATTGACGAGGTCGTCGTAACGCGACAGAAAGAATCGTTGAGTCTTCCCCTCCAAGATGTCAACCGTCTCCTTCGGCAGTCGCGGCCGCCCGGTCAGCGGAAGCCCCAAAAAGCTTAGACCTTTCATTCGGGTGGCCATAGCGTGGTTGAGCGGTCTTAGTCAACACCTTATCAACCAATGAGCGCGCTGCGGATTGGTTCCTGCTGCATTGGTAGATCAGCTCTATGATCTGTTCAATTGCGCGGCTTGCTTTGGCGCAGGTAATGGGGCGACGAGGGATCAGAGAAGACGCAATAAACCGAATGCTGCGGGCAAAGCTCCTCATCGACCTGCACACTTCGGCAAACACTCGGTACGCGCCAATGTCGAACAGTACTCCCTGAAGGGCCCTTGAGGTATTTCACGGCTTTGTTCGGAAAATCCCTCTTGGACGAACCGGGACGCGCCATGCGGACGATGCAGCCTAGCCTGGAGGGGCGCAGGACATGAAGGTCAGTGATGTCGTAATGGAAGCAATAGTCTTCTAAAACTCCGATGACTACTTCTCGACACAATCACTGCGCGACTGGCTCGAAACGGATGTCGCTCGACCGGAGATGCAAGAGAGATTCCGCCATTGCAATGCGTAGGACAGGACTTGCAATCACCTTCGATGACCGGGTTATTAAGCTTTGGAGGTACGTTGCTTCCGCAGGCGCGCCAAGATTTTGCCAACAAGCTTGTCTGCGTCTTCCGACTGACCTTCAATTACGTGTATCGCCTCGATTATCTGTTTGATGATGCCACGTTGCGATGACGGAAAGTCAGATAAGGCATTGGCTTTTAGATTGACCACACCAACTTGGCTGAGACGACTGACGACCTTCCGCATCCGCGAACGGAGTTTCTCCCCGTCAGGATTTTCAAATATCTGCTTTGCAGCTGTCTTCTCTATGGCTGGCAAGGCTGCCGCCAACTCACCTGTGAGTGCAGCTGCAACGAAGGACGGAGTGAGGGGCTTCTGAGCTATTGCGAGCTTCTCCTCACATTTGTCGAGATCAAATGCGAGTTTCTGCACTGCATTTCTCGTGATCGAGCTGATGCGGCAGCGGTGAGCGATTTCACGAGTAAATGGGGCGAGACGAGTCTGAAGGTCAGTGAAATGAGCACTATGTTCATAATTGTCGCGGCGACCATTTGGCACGATCTTTCGGTCCAACACATGCGTCTCGGCAATTGTCCAATTATTGAAACGAGCCTCCGGAAACAGATCCTCCAGCAATGCTGTATCGCCGACCTGGATATCCCCGGACCTAAATCTCCATCCATTGATGAGAGTGCTCTTGGAGAGCGAGCCAACATAATCGTGATGCAATATCCAAGAAGCAGCTGAGACATTGCCCTCTCTGTCAAGGGTCATGAAAGTCTCGACCTCGTGCATGCGCACCAATTTCCCGCCCGAACTAATAGTGTTTCTATGCGGCCTAAAGACCAGACCTTCCCCCTCGACATTTATAGAGAGAACGTTTAGCGTAACCCCTGCTTCTCGCAAAAAGGAAGTTATTCTCTCGCCAAATGAGAACTCCGAATGGAACGCCACAGGAGCGACCTGACTTAGGTAGCTGGAAACTTCGACTGCGTTCAATAGTCTGTCGTCACGATGCCGAACTACATTCAGCAACTCCACTTCAAAGAAGTGCTTAGCGGCTTGGGAAGCGCTGATGCTGCGTGTTGTGACGCTTTCGGTAACGATCGTTGCCAAGTCTACACGCGCGTCGGACGCTCTCAAAAGGGCACGCACCTTTCGGGTGTCCCAGCGCATCTCGTAAATTCGATTGGAGCCAGCGGCTCTAGTGCGAAAAATTAGCTCTTGGCAAAATGCCAGACCCGCGAGTCGGCCAACCCCTCGAAATCCACGAGCTTTCGTTCCGCGCTTTGTACTGCCGCCGATGGATGTCAGCTTGCGGTAAAAGTCACGTTCGGAGAGACCAGGACCGCGGTCTGTGATCCTGATGCTTCGCTGACTACGGTCAATCGTGATAAGCACATCATGAGGTAGTGAGGGATCTTTCCCTGCTTTGGTCGCCTCAATGGAATCGGCGGCGTTTTGCACGTATTCTCGATAGAGCGAGAGCGGTTCAACATACATGGAACTGCTCAAAAGCTCGAGGATGTCCTTGCCAATGAATACCTCTTCCGATGACCTTGACCATGCTGGCTGTTTTACTTCTAGGTTGACGAGCGGGGACATTATTCTGAAATCTCCACGTAGTTGTTGGCTTCGATGTCCTCGTTCAAGCCCGCATCTTCAACTCTCTCCTCGTCCGAAACTTGAGGGACTTCACGCGGACTCCTCCAGATCATTGCCTCTTGATCCTTGTCCATCGGAACATAGAAGAAAAGAATTTTCGCGACCTTGGTGGTGGATGCCAGCTCGGCTAGTCGCGTAAAGTAGCGCGCGTCGACGGACGAAAGGAGCGACAAGAGTTCCCTACGCTCGTCTGATGTAAGGCGGCCAAATTGCGCAGAGAACTCTTCGAACTCAGCCTTGCCGCTCTGATGTTCGAACCAGTCTCGATTGAAGATGAAGTGGTGAGGCATTAATAATATGCGCTCGAAGTCCGCATAGGAATCTCCGAATGCACGCTTGAAGAACGACGGCTGGCCACTGACTACACCGTGCGTCGCCTGAAGGATTAACTGCATTGAGCGAAGCTGATATCGTGACCACTTCTCTCCGATATGCGATCGACTTGGCAGGTCCGTAGGCTGAAAGCGCATGGGAAATGACCAAATCCTAATCCCCAACTCTTCGTTTAGTGCGACATTTAGGCGCATTCGTTCAAATAGGTCGCTCGGCGAATCGTGGAAATTGTAGAGCATGTAGTTGGACAGCTCTGTCAGGCCGAATTCAGTTGCGTAACGCACGGCCTGTTCGTAAGGAGCTTTGAGGCCGAGGTGATCGAAGGCGATGCGCAACGGACGCAAGCAGATGGTGGAGAGCTCTCTAAGGTACATCTTGTCTTTACACAAGATCCGGGCATCGACTCCCTGATTGAAGTCCACGCGCCTCTGTACAGAACCCCGGCCACGCTTGAGCTTCGCACCAGGAGTAAAGCCCAGATCACGAATTTCTGCGATGATCTCCCTGAATTTTGCAGATGCGACAACATTGTTGTCCATCAAAGTGAGATCCTTCTTGGCTCCATAGAGCTTTTCAACGCCGCGAACCACCGCAGAGATTGACTCCGTATCCCTCTGGTCTCCTTCGAGCTTCGGAACACCACAAAAGCTGCATTTCCGAATACACCCTCTAGAGCCGTACGTGAAATAAGCGTCATTCACTGGATACTTGTACTCAATCTGATCGAGGATGCTGTAATCGGGAATCAAATCCTCAATCGGAGACCCGCTGATGTCATCTGCATAAAGTTCATCCGAAAAATCGTCGAGTTGCAGGGAGATGGCCGGCGGGGCACTCAGTAGTCCTTTGATCATACGTATGCCGCGCCAGCGCTTCTCGTCTAAGAAACGGTCGTGCATCAAGGATGCCGCAATGCCCCCCACAAATACTTTGTCACGGCTCCCACCCGCTGCTTTCAGCGCGAAATCAATGGTTTCTGCAATGCGGGGATACTCAAATGAAAATAGCGTGGTCACATAGATTCGATCCCAGGCCTGTCCGATTACGGATTTGTCTTCGCCTTTGACGAATACGACGTCGTCACGCTTTCCGCGCGGGCCGTGATACTGCGCGAGCTTCATTAGCCCCAAGGGCGGGTACTTGTTCTTGTACCCGGGTTCGATCAGCAATATTCGGTTATTGGCCATACCCTCTGCACTCTTCTCATCATTTCTTAGCGCCGCTTGCATTGGCCGAGAAATCGCTCATTTCTCCGACAATGAGGAGTTTACGCGATTATGTTTGGCTTGTCGATCCAGTAGGTTCCCTCTCCCCTTTTGGCCCGCACAACCCTTGTCAATTTAAGCGTGTTCTGACAGTCTCCAACTTTTCCTTAAGCTTTTTTGCACGTTTTTCCAGTTCCTTCAGCTCAAACAGCATTTTGTCTCTGACCTGCTTGTTTGCATCCAGCAGGTCATCCTCGGTCTCAGATTGAGCCAACCACTCTCGGGTCTTTCGTAGCCGTTTCAGTGCGTAACTCTCTCCGCCAGCATCGACGGCCGCTTCGTATGCGTCGTCAAAAGAACTGGTCCCAGCGATGAACCTCTTCAAAACCTTGCCGGGGCCGGCGCAGATTGTCGGCAGTTTGTCTCGAAGTTCCATGGCCTTCGGAATATCACCCATTTTGATTTGGTTCACAATAAGGTCATCGAACCCTGAGTGTTCCTCCCGGATTTTCCGGATTTTTGCGGATTTCAGGAATTCGTCATAATAGCTCCAGCGCTCCCTGTCAGAGTCTTTGTGGTTGATCATGAAGTCGTAGACCGCGAAAAGATGCTTGCCTTCGTTGACCGTGATTCCA